>Ga0209402_10001374_pt1 | contig 26660 bp, 20 predicted proteins | sample ArcticOcean_MG_C_3_FD_187437 | JGI IMG/M metagenome (GOLD analysis project Ga0209402, IMG submission 187437) | Marine microbial communities from western Arctic Ocean - ArcticOcean_MG_CB8_126 (SPAdes) (version 2) | ecosystem: Environmental > Aquatic > Marine > Oceanic | place: Arctic Ocean... | reverse complement strand
GATGTGTATATGTTGGGTTCTATTGTGCATAATGAAAAGGTTGTAAAAGATTTAAAGAATGCAGGGGCAAAAATTGTAAGATCCTTAGATGATGTTCCTGAAGAAAGTCCTATATTATTTAGGGCTCACGGAACAGTGCCAAAATTATGGGATGAAGCAAAAGAGAAAAAAATGAATATAATTGATGCGACTTGTCCTCTGGTATATGAAATCCATCAGGAAGTGAAAAAACTCGCTGCAGATGGTCGTAAAATCATAGTAGTTGGTGACCATGGACATGATGAGGTGGTTGCCATTGCTAATCAGGTAGAAAATGCAATTGTTATTTCTTCCCCTGAAGAAGCTTTAAAATTAAAGAAAATGAAAAAAGTGGGAGTAGTTAGCCAATCCACACAAGCCATTGAAAATGTTCAAGAAATAATAAATATCCTCATGACAAAGGTATTCGATTTGCATTTTGTTAATACTATCTGTTTCCCTACTAAAAGAAACCATGAGCAAATAAAAGATATGGCTAAAATAAATGATATAATGATAATTATTGGATCATTTACCAGTGCAAATTCAAATCGCTTAACACAGCTTGCTTTAACTATTAATCCTCAATCATATCAAGTTACCGATTCAAAAGATTTAGAGCCAGTATGGTTTAAAAATAAAGATAATATTGGAATCTCCGCAGGAGCTTCTACTCCAGATTATCTTATAAAAGATGTAAAAGACAATATAGAAAATATTTATAAGGAAAAGTTATGGGACAAGGATCATACGAAGTTAAAATTGGCTTAGCAGAAATGCTAAAAGGTGGCGTCATTATGGATGTCACAACGGCTGAACAAGCCCAGATCGCAGAGGATGCAGGTGCAGTGGCTGTTATGGCATTAGAAAGGATACCTGCTGATATACGCACAGATGGAGGTATTGCAAGAATGTCCGATCCATTAATGATAAAAGATATTCAAAAAACGGTATCAATTCCAGTGATGGCAAAATGCAGGATTGGTCACTTTGCTGAAGCACAGATATTGGAAGCATTGGAAGTTGATTTTATTGATGAAAGCGAAGTGTTGACTCCGGCAGATGATAATAATCATATATATAAACATGATTTTAAAATACCTTTTGTATGTGGCGCCAGAAATTTGGGAGAAGCATTAAGAAGAATTGGCGAAGGTGCTGCAATGATTCGAACAAAAGGTGAAGCCGGTTCTGGGAATATTGTTGAAGCAGTTCGCCATATGCGAAGTATAATCAATGAAATTAATCTGCTAGGAACATTAGGACATGATCAGCTCATGGCAACAGCACGAGATTTTCAAGCCCCTTTTTCACTAGTGGAACAGGTTGCTAAAATTAAAAAATTACCTGTACCCAATTTCAGCGCAGGTGGAATAGCAACTCCAGCAGATGCTTCATTGGTTATGCAATTGGGAGCTGAATCAGTATTTGTTGGTTCTGGAATCTTTAAATCAGAAGACCCTGCATCCCGAGCAAAAGCTATAGTTGATTCTGTAACCCATTACAAAGATGCAGATAAACTTGCAATTGCTTCTTCTGGATTGAAATCTGCAATGAAAGGGTTGGAAATTTCTGAAATTCCGGAGGATCAAATGCTTCAGGATAGAGGGTGGTAAGAACAGTTGGAGTTTTAGCTCTCCAGGGTAATTATATTCAGCATAAAAGAATGTTGGATAAATTGGATATTAACAACATTCTAGTTCAATATCCTCGAGAATTAGAAAAATGTGATTTACTTATTATTCCTGGAGGAGAATCAACTGCAATATCTAAACAAATAGATAGAAATAAATTTCGTCAGCCAATTATGAATTTTGTAAAAAATAATTCAGTTTTTGGTACCTGTGCTGGTATGATTTTGTTATCATCAACAAATGAATCAAATAATTTAAAACCGTTGGGTGTAATGGATTTTAAAGCTGAACGGAATGCATATGGTCGCCAGATGGATTCATTTTCAGGAAACTTGCATCTGGAAATTGATAATTCAGATAATTTTAAAGCTTTATTTATTAGAGCGCCCAAAGTGTCAAATATAGGAAAAGGAATAAAAATTTTAGCAACATATAAAAACCACCCGGTAATGATTACTGATGGAAGGCACTTTGCCACTACCTTTCATCCGGAAATTGGAAATGATATAAGAATTCACAAATATATTATGGAACAAATAAATGCATAACCTCTCCCTTCTTCCCCAAATTGATTCTCCCGATGATATCAAAAAATTGAATAAAACCGCATTACGAAAGCTTTCTACTGAGATTGGGCTATATATTCAGGATGTTGTTGGAAATATTGGTGGGCATTATTCGTCTCCATTGGGTGTGGTGGATTTAACAATTGCATTACATTATCTTTACAATTCACCATCTGATAAAATTATTTGGGATGTGGGACATCAGGCATATGCTCATAAAATTCTCACTGGTAGAAGAGAAGCATTTAAAAGTATGCGGCAAAAAAATGGAATTAGTGGTTTTTTAAAGCGGGATGAGAGCCCTCATGATATTTTTGGAGCTGGGCATGCAAGTACTTCCATTTCTGCGGCTTTAGGATTTGCACATGCGAGAGATCGTAAAAAAACAAAAGATCAGATTATTGCCATAATAGGCGATGGAGCGATGACCGGTGGATTGGCTTACGAGGGAATAAACAATCTTGGATTTCATCGTACCCAGTTAACCATTGTATTAAATGATAATTCGCATTCCATATCAAAATCAGTTGGAGCATTATCTAATTATTTAACACGTGTAGTAACCAATCCAACCTATAATCGAATTCGAAATGACATCTGGGAAATTTCAGGTAAATTACCACTTTCCAGCCACATTCGAAAAATTATGAGAAAAACCGAAGAAGGAATTAAGGGCTACTTAACTCCTGGTGCATTATTTGAAGAATTAGGATTGCGTTATATAGGACCAATTGACGGTCATAATTTAGATGATTTAATTCGAACCTTTCAGGCAGTTAAAAAAATGAATACTCCTGTTTTGGTACATGTATATACACATAAAGGTAAGGGTAATAAATTAGCTGAAAAAGATGCAGTTAAATATTATAGCATTGGGGGTAAAGCTAAACATAAAGTTGAAAATGCTGCTCCAGATTATTCAAAAGTATTTGGAAAATCTATTATACAGTTAGCAGAACAAGATGATAAAGTTGTTTGTATTACTGCCGCTATGGAAATTGGTACAGGAATGACACCCTTTATTGAAAAATATCCAGATAGATATGTTGATGTTGGAATTGCTGAAGAGCATGCTGTTACCTATTCTTCCGGACTTGCTGCGGAAGGGTATAAGCCGATTGTTCCTATTTATTCAACATTTATGCAGCGGGCATATGATCATATTTTTCATGATGCCTTACTCCAAAAACTCCCCCTAGTCTATTGTATGGACAGATCAGGTGTAGTTGGTCCTGATGGACCTACACATCATGGAGTTTTCGATTTGGCATTTATGCAGACATTACCAGGTATGATTGTTACAGCCCCTAAAGATGGAAATGAATTAAGAAATTTAATTGCCACAGCATTAGATTCCGAGAAAAACTTTTCCATTCGATACCCAAAGGCTTCCAGCCGCGAGTTTGATGAAAATGGCATAGCTGAAATTTTAGAAATTGGAAAATGGGAGATACTCCATAAGGGCTCTGAAACTGCAATTTTTGCAGTTGGGTCGATGGTTGGCATGGTATTAGACGCTAAAAAAGAATTATATTCAGAATTGGGATTTCTCCCAACAATTATTAATGCGCGATTTATTAAGCCATTGGACTCTGAATTATTATTTGAAATATGTGAAAAACATAAGAATATTATTACTATCGAGGAAGGAGTTTTATCCGGCGGTTTTGGTTCTTCTGTGAGCACATTTTTACATGATAACGGATTAGATAATAAATTACATCGCATTGGTATTCCAGATAAATTTGTGGATCATGGCACTAGAGATGAGTTGCTTGTTGAACTTGGTTTATGTCCTGAGAATATAATTTCAGTATTAAAGATTAAAAATGTAAAAGAAGAAGTTTATGAATAATAAATTCTCCGATTCTGAAAATAATTGGAGGGAAGATGTAGAAAATTCTTCCCAACGTGAATATAGTTTTAAATCTGCTTCCGGAGAAGATGTAGAATTACTGTATTATCCGGAAGACAATGAAAATGATTATATTGATAAATTAAATTTTCCCGGTCAATTTCCATACACTCGAGGAATTCACCCTAATCTATACAGAGGTAAATTGTGGACAATGAGACAATTTGCTGGATTCGGTACGCCTGCTGAAACCAATCAACGTTTTAAACATCTCCTTGACCAAGGGCAAACCGGATTATCTGTTGCTTTTGATATGCCCACATTAATGGGATATGATGCAGACCATTCTTTATCAGAAGGTGAAGTAGGCATGTGTGGTGTTGCCATAAGTTCACTAAAAGATATGGAATTATTATTTGAAGGTATTGATTTATCCAAAATTAGTGTTTCCATGACAATTAATGGACCCGCAGTTATATTATTTGCCTTTTATGTTGCTGTTGCAAAAAATCAAGGTGTAGATATTTCAAAATTAAACGGAACACTACAAAATGATATTCTGAAAGAATTTATCGCCCAAAAAGAATGGATTTATCCTCCTGTAGAATCTATGCGTATCATCATGGATATGATTCAGTATTGTACTAAGGAAATGCCTAAATACAATACCATTTCTGTCAGCGGATATCATATTCGTGAAGCAGGTTCTACAGCAATTCAAGAGCTTGCTTTTACTTTAGCCAATGGGTTTAGTTATGTAGAGCATGCTATTAATGTTGGGCTGGATGTTGATGAATTTGCTCCACGGTTATCCTTTTTTTTCAATTCGCATTTAGATTTTTTTGAGGAAATTGCAAAATTCAGAGCAGCCAGGCGCATTTGGGCCCATGTTATGAAAAATAAATATGGAGCTAAGTCTGAAAGGTCCTTAAAGTTACGATTTCATACACAAACATCTGGTTTTAGCCTTACTGCCCAGCAACCACAGAATAATATTAGCCGGACTGCATTTCAGGGACTTGCAGCTGTATTGGGAGGTACACAATCGCTTCATACCAACTCTATGGATGAAACTCTTGCTTTACCATCCCAACATGCCGCTGAAATAGCACTGCGTACTCAACAATTAATTGCTTTTGAGACAGGAGTAACAAATGTTGTAGACCCATTAGGCGGCTCATGGTATGTTGAGGAGCTTACTGATAAAATGGAAAAAGAAGCATATAATTATTTTTCTAAAATAGATGAGTTGGGAGGCGTAATTCCAGCAATAGAAATGGGTTATTTTCAACGTGAAATTGCTGAATCTGCATCCGATTACCAGAGGAGAGTCGATTCAAAAAGAAGGATTGTTGTTGGCGTAAATGAATTTAGTAAGGAAAATGAAGAGATTGAAATCCCAATTTTAGAAATTAGAAAAGAAGTTGAAAATGAACAAATTGACAGGCTAGTATTATTGCGGAAAAAAAGGAATGGTGATGTTGTAAATATTAAATTAAAAGCAATTTCCGATGCAAGCCAAACAAAAGTTAATCTGCTACCTTTAATTATTGATGCGGCACAGTCACATGCTACTTTAGGTGAAATTGTAGATTCAATGAAAGTTGTATTTGGTGAATGGCAGGAAACCGCTGTGGTTTAATGAAAATAGTTGCAGATCTGCATATGCATTCAACTTGTTCTGATGGAAAGTTTGCACCAATAATAATTTTAGAAAAGGTTATAAAAGCTGGGTTATCAACATTCGCTCTTTCTGATCATGATACAATTGACCATATACCCATAATTACCGATTGCATAAAAAAGGAACGAATTGATATACAATTTATTCCGGCAACCGAATTATCCTGTGAGTATAATGGCGAATCAATACACATACTTGCCTACTTACAAAAAGATGATATTGGTTGTTTGACAGAGATATTCATTAAAATGAAAGCTGAACGGAAAAGTGTAATTAGAAAAATGGGCTTAAAGTTAAAAAAATTAGGATATAATATCGATGTTGATTCCATAATTAAAAATGTTATGAATCCTGGTAGACCTCATCTTGGAAATGAGTTGATTAAAAAGGGCTATTTTAAGGACCTTGATGAAGTGTTTAATAAAGTTTTAGGTTTGAATAAACCAGCCTACATTAAAAAAAATGTGCCATCAGCCAAGTTAGTTATTAAGAGAATAAGAGAATTAGGCGGTATATCCATTTTGGCTCATCCTGGAGTATATGAAAACTTCTCAAAAACTAAATTAATTAATTTATTGGATTTAGATGGAATTGAGGTATTCCATCCTGCCCATAGCAAAAAACAAACTCAATATTATTTGGAATTTACCCAAAAACATAATCTTTTGGTGACGGGTGGTTCCGATTATCATGGATGGGATGATAAATCATCCATTGGTTCCTTTGGAATTAATGGAAATTATTTAAACAATTTTAACAAATTATTAAATTAAATGAATTCTGCCAAAGATGCCTTTAAGCACGATAATCCGTTCACAATAGGAATTGAAGAGGAATATATGTTGTGTCACCCTGAAACGGGTGATTTAATTAATTGTGCTAATGAAATTATGGACAATATTGAGAGTGATTTAAAATCTCGATATAGTTATGAATTACTACTTTCAGAAATAGAAGTTAATACATCTGTTTGTCAAACAGTATCCGATGCCATTGAGGAGATAAAATATTTACGAGGTAATACAAAGAAAATAGGGGAATCTGTTGGCTTTCGCTTGGGAATTAGTGGTACTCATCCAACTGCGATCTGTAAAAATCAAACATTTGTGAACAATGAGTCCTATCGATGGGTTTCAAGCCAATTAGGCTACTATGCAAAAAGAAATGTAACTTTTGCCAACCATGTTCACGTTGCCGTTAATGATGAAGAATGTGCTATCCATGTTGCCAATTCTTTACGCAGGTGGATTGCTCCACTTTTAGCAATAAGTACAAATTCACCTTTTTTTGAAGGAGAGTTGACAGGATTACGATCCTCAAGGACATTTCAATTTGGAGTATTCCCAAGGACAAATATTCCAGTTCTATTTAAGAATTTTAAAGAATATAAAAATGTCATTAATAAATATTTAGAAGCAAATACTATTGAAAAACCTCGCCAAATATGGTGGAAGATTAGACCTCATATTGATTTTGGCACAATTGAATTTAGAATTTGTGATGCTCAACGTTCACTCAGCAATATAGAGATGTTGGCAGCATTAGCTCAAGCATTAGTTTATACAGCTGTGGAAGAATATAATGCGGGCACACTTATAGAATCATTTAATTTGGAATATCTCAACGATGGTCTTTGGAAGGCTTCACGATTTCCAGTTGATGTGGAAATGATTGACCCTGCTACCTTTGAAGTCTGTACAATATTAGAACAAATTGAGAAAATGACAGAATATGTTAATGATGCTCTTCATTATTTTAATAATGAACATATAATAAATTCTGTAAAAAGAATTTGTAAAAATGGTACTGAAGGAGATGCTCAGATGTCTGTCTTTGCTGAATCCGGATTTGAAGGATTAAAAAAATATTTAATGGATAATATAGAATTTCAACTTGATTAATTAGGAGATAACGTAAGATGTCAAGGAAAATAGTTCATGTAGTAGGAACAGGGACAATTGGAGAGCCATTAATAGGTCTCTTATGTGATTTTAAAGAAGATCTTGGTATTGATGAAGTAAGCTTTCATAAAAATACACCACTTACTACAGATCGCTCTAAAGTGAAGAGTCTTATGAGCAGAGGTGCAAGATTGACTACTCATGAAGAAAAGTTTGATGGATTCAATGCAATTGGATTAAAACCAGAATTTCAAACAGAACAGGCTATCGATAGAGCATCGGTAGTAATTGATTGTACTCCTAAAGGTTTTGGCCATGCAAATAAAAAGCGTTATTATGAGAGATACCTGGATAATACTGAAGGATTTATTGCACAGGGTAGTGAATTTGAATTTGGGAAAATGTATGCTCGCAAAATTAATGATTCTGCATTAGTTCATGGTGAAGATAAATTCATACAGGTTGTATCTTGCAATACGCATAATCTTTCTACAATTGTAAATAATTTAGCACTGATTGATGGTGAAGACAATCTGATTGAAGGACGGTTTAATTTAATCCGAAGATCAAATGATGTGAGCCAGTCTAACAACTTTGTTCCGTCCCCACAAGTAGGTAAGCATCAGGATGATGAATTTGGGACCCACCACGCGAGGGACGCTGCTTTACTTTTCAAGACATTGAATTTAGACCTCAATTTATTTTCTTCCGCGATGATTGTAAATTCTCAATATATGCATATTTTACATTTTCATTTAAAGGTGAAGAAGCCAACAAATATTCAAAAAATTATTGCCAGGTTTGATGCCAATGACCTTATTGCAACCACTGATAAAGTAAACGCAAATGAGGTGTTTAGTTTTGGTCGAGACCATGGACATTTTGGAAGAATATTAAATCAAACAGTTGTTTCTATTCCCTCATTAAATGTCCGCAATGAAACAGAGATAACGGGGTTTTGTTTTACTCCTCAAGACGGAAATTCATTACTCAGTTCTATTGCTATCACAGAATGGTTTTTGTATCCCCATTCGTATGAGAGTAAAATCCAGTGCTTATCATCTTTCTTTTTTGACGAAGTATAATGAAAATATGAAAGTAAATTCCCATTATTATATATGATTGAGAAATTAAATAAAAAATTATCAATTTATAGCAAAGAACTTGATATCCCTTTACAAGACCTTTCTATTTTGCTTTCCTTTTCTGGAGGAGTTGATAGTACCGTTTTAGCATATTTATTATTAAAACTTAGAGAAAACTATGGTTTCAAATTAACTCTCATGCATTTTAATTATCATACACATATAAAAGCAGACCATTGTGAGAAATTTTGTAGGTCATTTTCTAAAAACAATAACGTAGATTTTTACACAACAGATTTATTTATCAATCAAAAAGATAATTTTGAATCTACTGCAAGAGAAAAAAGATATAATGAACTGAAAATAATTGCCAAAAATATTGATAGTGTAATAATATTAACAGCTCACCATCTTGATGATCAAATTGAAACTTTGTTTATGAAAATGCTGGATAATTCAGATTGGATCTCTAAAATTGGAATTCGTGAAAAATTGGGCAAATTAAGGCGACCATTATTAAACGTACGGAAAGAACAGATAATAGAATTTGCGAAAAATAGAAAGTTATCATGGATAGAAGATCCCACTAATAATGATTTATCTATCCGAAGAAATCTTGTGCGTAAATCACTGTTACCTACAGCAATTAAGTCAAACAAAAAAATAGAAAACCAATTATTAATTGACGCTCATTCATTTCAATTAAAATTGCATTCTTTTATTTCTGAATTTAACAAAAACCGGGACAAGTTTGTTCTGAATAATTCTCTACAATTTATTACAATAAATTTAGAGGAAATCAAGAATTATAAACTAGAAAAGCTAAAAATATTTGTTTACTGGTGTTTTTCGACCTACTTCAAAATCACCATATCAGATAGATCACGTAATTATTGGGTTGAATTTATAAAATATTTACAATATGCAAAAACTGGGTCTATTTTTAAGTTAGGTTCCATGACCTTTATTTTAAATAGGGAAGAATTAATTTTAATTTCGAATTTTGTTCAATTATTAGAGAAACCTAAAAAAGTGGGATTAACCCATAATAAAAAATGGTATGGTTCAATATTTAAATTTAATAATAGTAATAGTCCTATATTTTCAAAAAATAAAAATAAAATTACCATAACGGATAATATTTTAAGTGATGGTTTATATTTAAGAAGGTGGAAAAAGGGGGACAAAATAATATCCTCAAATTCTGCCCATCATATTTTACTAAGTAATTTATTTATTAATAATAAAATATCAAAAATTGGTAAATTAATGCATCCAATTGTCGTTGATAAATCAGATAATATAGTATGGGTTCCTGGCTTGGTGCATGCTAAGTTGCCCATAGATAGTTTTAATGGAAAGGTTTTAAAATGGATACCAGTATAATTATTCCTGATGGGTATCCGTATGAGGGAGTTAAATTAGAAGAAATTATCGCATCTGAATCAATTCAAAATAGAGTGAGCGAAATTGGCAAGGAAATTTCTGAAATGTATCATGGGAAAGTGCCTATAATTATCGGAGTATTAAATGGCGCTTTTCTATTTATGGCTGATTTGGTAAGATCTCTTAACCTTCAATTTGAAGTTGATTTTATTAAAATTGACTCGTATGGTGATGGCACGAAAAGTTCAGGTACGGTTAGATTATTAAAAGATATTAGTGCAGATATTACCGGTAGGGATGTAATTATAGTAGAGGATATAGTTGATACAGGGCTGTCATTGAAATTTTTAAAAAGTAGGATGGAAGAAGCATCACCGAATTCTTTACGATTTGTGACATTTTTATTAAAACCTGATATTGCTTCAACAGATATTAAGATTGACTGGGTTGGATTCAATATTGACGATCGCTTTGTTGTTGGATATGGATTAGATTTGAAGCAAATATATAGAGGATTACCTGCAGTTTATGCAATAAATGAGGATGAAAAAAAATAGTGAAAAAAAATAATAAAAAGAGAAAAGGGGAAAATAATCCCAGAAATATTTTGAAGTCTCTAGGAGGTAATTTAGTAATTTGGGTATTAATAATTATAATGGCTGTTACAGCTTTACAGTTATTTTCTTCAGATTATAAGCCTCAAACAATTGATTATACACAATTCCAAGATTACGTTGAGCAGGATATGGTTGAATCTGGTCGAATTATTGGCAGAACTTTTAAAGGTAAATTTAAAGAACCCGTTATTATTGAATCTGGTAATTTAAATAAACCAAAAGAAATTAGTATTTTCACTACAGTCCTTCCTGAAGTTACCCTAGAAATGACTAAAATTTGGGATGAGAGAGGAATAGTGTATAGATTTGAAGAACAGACTCTGGGTTTATTTGATTATATAATTCAATTTTCTCCTTGGTTGTTGATAATATTCTTTTGGTTTTTCCTTATGAGAAAAATGCAAGGTGGTGGTGGGCAAAATGGAATTTTTAACTTTGCCAAAAGCAGAGCAAAAATAATTTCTCCTGATAAACCTAAAACTTCCTTTAAAGAGGTGGCAGGTTGTGATGAGGCTAAAGTTGAGTTGCAAGAAATTGTAGAATTTTTAAAATATCCAAGAAAATTTAAAAAATTAGGAGCAAAAATTCCTAAAGGCGCTTTGTTATTAGGTCCTCCTGGAACTGGTAAAACACTGCTTGCAAAAGCAGTATCAGGTGAGGCTAATGTGCCATTTTTTACAATCAGCGGTGCAGAATTTGTAGAAATGTTTGTAGGAGTCGGAGCTTCAAGGGTTAGAGATCTTTTTGATCAGGCTAAGCGGAATGCCCCCAGTATAATTTTTATCGATGAAATAGATGCTGTGGGAAGACATCGAGGTGCAGGCTTAGGTGGGGGACATGATGAGCGAGAGCAGACGCTCAATCAGATATTGGTTGAAATGGATGGATTCGATACAGATGATAGTGTAATTCTTTTGGCAGCTACAAATAGACCGGATGTATTGGATAAAGCACTTCTTCGCCCCGGACGTTTTGATAGACAGATTGTTGTAGATGTGCCAGGTGTCAATGGAAGAGAAGCTATTCTTAAGATTCATTCAAAAGGTATACCAATGGACAATACAGTTGATTTAAAAATTTTAGCGAAAGGTACGCCAGGTTTGGTGGGTGCTGATTTGGAAAATCTGCTTAATGAAGCCGCTTTATTAGCTGCTCGAAAAAATAAGAAAAAAGTCTTTATGAGTGATATTGAAGATGCTAAAGACAAAGTGATGATGGGAGTTGAAAGAAAGAGTATGATCCTAACTCCTAAAGAAAAGAAAGTCACTGCCTATCATGAAGCCGGGCATGCTTTGGTTGCCTATTATACTGAAGGAGCAGATCCTGTACATAAAATTTCAATAATACCTCGAGGAATGGCTCTTGGTATTACAGCTCAAATTCCAGAAGAGGAAAAACACAATTACCAAAAAAAATATTTATTAGGACGATTGGATATTTTAATGGGAGGTAGATGTGCAGAAAAAATAATATTTAATGATACATCTACTGGAGCCGGAAATGATATCTCCACAGCAACTGATATAAGTCGTAAAATGGTTTGTGAATGGGGGATGAGTGACAGAATTGGTCCATTAACATTTGGTAAAAAATCTGAAGAAGTATTTTTAGGAAGAGAAATATCACATTCAAGGGATTACAGTGATGAAATTTCTCAAATAATAGATGATGAAATATCTTTATTTGTAAAAAAGGCTGAGGATAATGCTGAAAATATAATAAAAACAAATTTAGATGAATTAAAAAGTATTACCAATGCATTGCTGGAATTTGAGTCCATAAGTGGTGAAGAAATGAAGCAGGTTATTAAGGGTGAAGCAATTGTAAGAATAGAACCAAAGGTAAAAAAGAAAAGAGTTCGTCGTCGAAAAAAAGCCGAAGAGATCATTCCTGAAAAGAGCGATGGCATACAAACTATAATAACAAAACCTGCAACATAACTATGATAGATACCCTCTCGAAACCCACTAAAATCATGGGTATATTGAATGCAACTCCAGATTCCTTTTATGCGGAAAGCAGATTAGCAGATTATAGTTCTATTGATTTACATAAATATTTTCATGCTGATATAGTCGATGTAGGATTTGAATCTTCAAGACCCTGGGCAAACCCCCTTCCTGAAATTGATGAGATCAATAGATTAAATAATTTTCTTCCTCATATATCCACTTTCAATCAAATTCTTTCCATTGATACCTATAAACCTAAGGTTAGCAAAACTGCACTTGAAAATGGGTTTAATATGATAAATGATATTAAAGGTGGGGGAAAGAGGGGAGAAATGTTTGAAATAGCTGCATTATTCAATTGCCCTATTGTTATTATGCATATGCGGGGGAATCCCCTTACAATGCAAAATGAGCCCTATTATGAGAATATTATGGATGAATTGATGCATTACTTTGAATCAAGAATTGAACTTGCAAAAAATATTGGACTGAAAGACAGTCAAATTATTATTGATCCGGGTATTGGATTTGGTAAACGAATTATAGATAATGATTCTATAATTAATAATCTTTCAAAATTAAAGCAATTAGGATACCCAGTATTAATTGGTATTTCCCGTAAATCTTTCTTGAGTATTGATGATGATAGTGCAGCGGATAGATTGCCTGCTTCATTGGGGGCAACAGCTATTGCTGTTAAAAATGGTGCAGATATTATCAGGGTTCATGATGTATTGGAAAATTTTAGAATGCTTACAGTAATATCTAGAATAGTTCAGAGAGAGGAATTCAAAGAACAAAGGGTATTAAATGAAGTTTGATTTAAGAGAATTTAATGAAACTTTTAAACTTTCAAATTCCAAATATCAAGAAATGCGGAGGTATCTTTGACAAAAATAAAATCCTGGATTCTATAGAAAAACTTCAGGAAAAAACAACTGAGCAGAAATTTTGGGAAGATAATCAGTCAGCGCAAAATATTTTAAAGAAAATCAGTTCTTTTGAAAATGAATTAAAAATGTGGAATAATCTTGATGATCAACATGGAGAGGTTGAATCATATTTAGAATTAATTGATGAAGGGGAGGATGTCACGGATGATGCTCAAGAGGCATTGGATTCTTTTAGAAATTTCATTGAAAAAGTTCAGATTAGAAAACTTCTAAACGGTAGAGATGACCATCGAAATGCCATATTAACCATTCATCCTGGAGCTGGTGGAACAGAATCTCAGGATTGGGCAAGTATGTTATTTCGCTTGTATTCAAGATGGTGCGAAAGAACTGGCTATAAAACCAAAATACTTGATTATCAAGATGGAGATGAAGCAGGGTTAAAAGATGTAAGCATTGAAGTCTCTGGTGATTATGTATACGGTAATTTGAAAGCTGAAAGAGGTGTACATCGCTTAGTACGTATTTCACCTTTTGATAGCAATTCTAAACGTCATACATCATTTGCCTCTGTATTTATTTTTCCCCTAATTGATGATGATGTTGAGATAATTATTGAAGATAAAGATATTCGAATTGATACATATAGAGCAAGTGGTGCTGGAGGTCAACATGTTAACAAAACAGACTCTGCAGTACGGATGACTCATATCGAAAGTGGAATTGTTGTTCAATGTCAAAACGAAAGAAGCCAGTTAAAAAATAAAAATACTGCCCTTAAAATGATGAAAGCGAGATTATACCAACAGAAAATGGAAGAAATAGCTGCTTCTCAAAATCATCTGACTGAGCAAAAAAAGGAAATAGGATGGGGGAGTCAAATCAGGTCATATGTTTTCCATCCCTATAATTTAGTAAAGGACCATCGAACCAAGTATGAAACTTCAAATATTCAGTCGGTAATGGATGGAGATATTGATAATTTTATTAGAGCATATTTATTAGAAAAAATGGAAAAATAATTGGAATCTGATCATAAAAATTTACAAGAGATAATTAAATTTCGTCTAGAGAAATTGGGGAAAATTAAAAATGCCGGTATAAATCCTTATGCCTATAATTTTGATAAAAAGGATTCAATTGAATCCTTAATCAAAACGGGTCATGATGGGGTTGGTAATAAAGTAATTACAGCTGGAAGAATGGTGTCTTTTAGAAAAATGGGGAAAGCCAGTTTCACTCACATTCAAGATGAGAGCTCTAAAATACAAATCTATTTAAAAAGTGATTTATTACCAGAATCCATTTATGATAATATTGTCCGAAATCTTGATTTAGGCGATATAATTGGATGCACTGGAGAATTGTTTGTCACCAAAATGGGTGAATTATCCATAAAAGCGGATAATATTAACATTTTATCAAAAAATATTCGTCCTCTACCGAATATGAAAGAAAAAGAAGGTGAATCCTTTAATGCATTTGAAGATAAAGAATTACGCTATCGCCATAGACAGTTAGACCTCATTGCAAATCCAGAAATAAAAGCTGTATTCAAGAAACGAGCCAAAATTATTTCATCAATCAGAAAATATTTGGATGATAATAGTTTTGTTGAAGTTGAAACGCCTGTTCTTCAGCCAGTTTATGGAGGAGCATCGGCAAGACCGTTTATTACATATCATAACACACTTGAAGAATCTCTTTATTTAAGAATTGCAGATGAATTGTATTTAAAAAGATTAATTATTGGCGGATTTGAAAAAGTTTACGAGCTCGCAAAAAATTTTAGAAATGAAGGTATGGATAGAAATCATAACCCTGAATATACATCATTAGAGTATTATCAGGCATATTCTGACATTTATGAAATGATGGAATTTACTGAGAATCTTTTTAAACAAGTAGCAGAGAATACTGGTAGTAGTAAGTTGGTATTTGGTGAGCATGAGATTGATTTAACAAAACCATTTTGTAAAAATACAATGTTTGGTCTATTACAGGAATATACCAATAGAGATTTATCAGAAATGGATGAAAATGAATTAACAGACTTTGCAAAATCTAAATCTTTAGACATAGGTAGTGGAATGAATTATGGTCAAGTTTTAGATAAAATATTTGGAGAACTGGTAGAACCACACTTAATTGATCCCATTTTTGTTACTGAATATCCAAAAGCTATTTCACCTCTTGCAAAAGAAGACCGTAACGGGAAAGTTGGTATCGTTGAAAGGTTTGAATTATTTATTGCAGGAATGGAATTCGCAAATGCCTTCAGCGAATTAAATGACCCAATCGAGCAAAGAAATCGCTTAGAAGCTCAAGCCAAACTTCGAGATTCCGGTGATGAGGAAGCTCAAATGGTTGATGAAAATTTTCTTCAGGCAATGGAAATTGGAATGCCTCCAACTGGTGGAGTTGGCATTGGCGTTGACCGACTCGTAATGTTACTTACTCAGCAAGAATCCATTAAGGATGTTATATTATTTCCGGCTATGCGCCATGAAGATAAATGAATCTCACCACCCGGATTGCTATCCGGCATCTTCTGTCAAAGCATAATTTCGGATTCATCTCTTTTTCTACAATTCTCAGCATTATTGGCTTGATGCTTGGAATTTCATCGCTTATAATTATATCCTGTATTTCAGATGGTTTTAATGATGTAATTAATAATAAATTATCTGGGATTGATGGACATATTAGAATTCGTAGTTATTTGTCTGATGAAATTAATGAGAAGAATATTCTTGGAATGGATTCTATTTTTCATGCGGTTTATCCTCAATTACAATTTACAGCTCCATACATTGAAAAACATGCAATTATCAGGAAAGGGTCACATTCTGAAGGCATCATTTTATATGGCGTAACAGAGAGTGCCCTAAATGATATTTTTCAACTAAGTCGATTTGCAAAAAAACAACCTGAATTTATTAACAATAATAGTATTATTGTAGGCAGTGCTTTGGCTGAATTAATGGATATTTCTAATAAGGACGATGTCATTCTTTTAAATCCTCAAAAGATGGTATCTCATCAATTATTAAAAGCGGAAATATTTAATGTTGTAAATATCTTTCAAACTGATTTTCCAGAGTATGATAAGCTATTGGCTTTTATTCCAATTGAAAAAGCACAGAGTTATTTTGGACTGGAATCAAAAATAACAGGATTAATTCTTAACATTGAGGATCCCGGTGAAGTAGAAAATGCAGATTTGATTTTATCTGAAACCATGGGAATGCTTCCATATATGATAACGACTTGGAAAGAGAGGCATGCAAGTTTATTAAATTGGTTAAATATTTATGACATCCCCATTAAATTAATAATGTTTTTCATTACTGCTGTTGGTGTATTCAACATTGGAGCTTCTCTATGGATGATTATTCTCGAAAAAACCAGAGAATTCGGTATTCTTCAATCAATGGGTCTCACAAAAATGCAAGTGAGTGAAATAATTATAAAAGAGGGCACTATAATTGGTTTATCTGGTAGCGTTCTAGGTGTTTTATTAAGCTTATGCGTTTTATATTTAGAATCAGTGTATCATTTTATTCAACTACCTAATGATATTTATTTCATGGCTTATTTACCTGTTAAACTTTCTTTATTTCACTTTCTAATTTATCCAATAATCACTTTTTTGATTACAATTGCGTTTTCATATTTTCCAGCAAGATACGCTTTTAAAATAATACCCTCCGAAGCGTTGCGCTATGAATAAATTCAAGTTCACATTGAAATTTATTATGAGTAAACAAAATACAGGGAAATTTAACTGGAATTTACTTTTTCCATTTGTAGGCGTTATAATAGGCTGTTTGACTGTTTCATTAACTCTATCCATCATGGAAGGTATGGAATATGCAATTTTTACAAAATTAGAAAATATGTCCTTTCCTGGAAAATTGACAAATATTAATTCTTCAAACCCAAGTGAATTAAAAAAGTATCTTAATTTACATGATATATCATTTCAAAAAGGAATTGAAGATCAAATTCTAATATTAAATGAGAATGAGTTTAGACTTGTAAACATACATGGAATTGAGGAATTTAATAAATTCGGGCAAAACCTTTTTACTCCAGATATAAATAAAAGTGAAAATCCAATAGATAATGAAAGTCTTTATATTGGCAGAACTCTGGCAACACGTTTAGATTTATCCATCGGAGATGCTGTAATCATTGCCCACACTGAACGAATTAATATTTTTACTGGTTTACCCAAAAGAAAACAGATGCTTGTGGGAGGGATATTCGATGTAGATATTCTGGATTACAATCAAAAACATATATTCTGTAATTATGATTTAATAAGTAGTTTTATTCCAGAAAAACAGAACACCCTTTATTTAGATAAACCTTTAAAGGTACAATTAATAAGTGAAATTAAAGAATTATTCCCTGAAATTAGATATAAGTTTTGGGAGGAGAATTATGGTTCATTTATTTCTGCAATGAAACTAGAAAAGTATACCTATTCAATAATTGGATTTCTTATAGTTGGCATTGCCGGCTTTACTCTAATGAGCATGATGAGCCTATCTGTAATGCAGAAAATTCCACAAATCGGTATTTTACGAGCAATAGGGATGAGAGCTGTTGATATTAAAAATATATTTGTTTATCAAGCGATATCAACTTCAGTAATAAGCAGTACGATCGGAATATTATTGTCCTTGGTATTTATTAGGCTTGATAAGCAGTTTGATTTGATACATTTACTATTCCCCGGAGAATTATTTTTCGATTTCCCCTTAATTTTAAATAATTTATATATCATTTTAATATTTTTTGTCTCACTTTTATTATTGATTTTAGCTGGATTATATCCATCAATTAAAGCCTCAAGAATTGACCCAATAAAAGCTATAGGTTTTAGAAGATAATGCTCATACTTGAAGCACATAATATTTCTAAAACATATTATAAAACCGGGGAAGGAATTCCTGTTTTGGATAAACTTAATATCGTTGTCGAAAAAGGAGAAATTCTTGTATTAATGGGACCGTCGGGTTCAGGTAAGTCAACACTTCTAAATATATTAGGTACTTTGGATTCGGATTATTCTGGAAATTTGATAATTGATGAATTATCTATTACAAATGCTGTAGATTTAGACAGGATACGAAGGCATAAATTGGGATTTATATTTCAATTCCATCATCTCCTTCCTGAATTTACGATCCTTGAAAATTTATTAATCCCACAAATGATTGCAGAGAATTACTCAATTGTTTCTGAAAAGGTCACTATTGGTATGCTGGAAACAATTGGTCTTAAAGATAGAATAAATCATTTTCCAAATGAAATATCAGGAGGAGAAAGGCAGCGTGTTGCTGTATTGAGGGCTATGGTAAATAATCCAAGTTTAATATTGGCAGATGAGCCCACTGGAAATTTAGATAGAGAAAACAGTCAAAAAATGTTAAAATTAATGGCTGAATTAAAGGTGAAATATCAACAGTCATTCATTATTGCGACCCATGATCAGTCAATTTTAGACATTGCTGATAGAATATTGTATTTGAAAGATGGAAAAATAAAAAAGGAAGTGTAAATTAAATTATGAAGGAAAATTTTTCAAAGGGAGTTCAAAGAGTATTAAAGTTTGCTAAGGAGGAAGCTGTAAGATTAGGTCATAGTTATGTTGGATCTGAGCATCTACTACTTGGTATTATTAAAGATAGTAGTGGAAAAGCTGCTAATATCCTAATTTCAATTGGTTGTGACATCCATGAAATGAAAGTAATGGTTGAGGATATGGCTAAACCTAGCGGTGGTACTATGACTTTGGGACACCTTCCATTAACAAGAAGGGCAGAGCGAATTTTACGTACAACTTTTAGTGAAGCCCAAAATTATAAAGAAGAAATTGCAAATCAATTACATCTCCTGCTCGCCCTTGCAAGGGAAGATGAAGGATTGGCGACTGAAGTTTTAAATGCATATACTGTGGATTATGAATTATTAAGTACCCTCACATCATCCACGCCAATAAAAAAGGAAAAAAAGACACCTAAAAAATCACCTACCCCAACTTTGGATATATTCAGTAGGGATATTTCAAAAATGGCTTCTGATGGTAAATTAGACCCCGTTATAGGTAGAAAGGTTGAGGTTGAACGTCTGGCACAGATATTATCAAGAAGAAAGAAAAATAATCCAGTGTTAATTGGGGAGCCAGGAGTTGGTAAAACTGCAATCGTAGAAGGATTGGCGCTTCGTATTTATGAAAAGACTGTTCCCCATATTTTATGGGGTCAGCGAGTAATAGTGCTTGATCTTGCCGGATTGATAGCTGGTACAAAATACAGAGGTCAATTTGAAGAGAGAATGCGCACTATGATGTTAGAATTAGAAGCCTGTTCTGAAATAATTGTATTTATTGATGAATTACACACCCTTGTTGGTGCTGGCGGAGCATCGGGCTCTTTGGATGCTGCAAATATGTTTAAGCCTGCATTAGCACGTGGTGAAATTCAAATAATTGGAGCAACCACCTTAAATGAGTTTAGAAAGTATATTGAAAAAGACGGTGCCTTAGAACGTCGTTTTCAAAAAGTTATGGTAAATCCTCCATCTTTAGAGGAGACTATTCAAATTTTAAATGGAATAAAAGATAAATATGAGGACCACCATCAAGTACAATTATCTGATAGTGCAATTCGTGCCTGCGTTGAATTAAGTGATCGATATATTTCGGATAAATATCTTCCAGATAAGGCAATTGATGTAATGGATGAAGTTGGTTCACATGTTCATATTCATAACATTCATGTTCCTGATGAAATTATTAAATTGGAAAAAAATATTTCCGCGCTTAGGAAAAAGAAAGAATCTGTTATTGCTAAACAAAAATTTGAGCAAGCTGCAGAGATGCGAGATAAAGAAAGAAGAATGATAGCAAAGCTAAAAGTTGCTCAGGAAAAATGGGATAGTTCAGAAAAATCCTCTCGTCCACAAGTGACCGAAGATGATGTTGCAGATATTGTATCCATGGTAACTGGAATCCCTTTAGCAAAAGTAGCTGAATCAGAAACAGAGAAGCTTCTTCACATGAATGATGAACTGAAGAAAAGTATTGTGGGACAAAATGATGCTATTGAAAAATTAACATTGGCAACCCAACGAGCAAGGGCTGGATTAAAAAATCCAAATCGACCAATAGGTTCATTTATGTTTCTTGGTCCTACTGGAGTTGGAAAAACTGAATTAGCTAAGGTGCTTGCTGAATATTTATTCTCAAATAATGATTCACTTATAAAAATTGACATGAGTGAATATGTAGAACGATATAATGTTTCAAGGTTGATTGGTGCACCTCCTGGATATGTTGGATATGAAGAGGGCGGACAACTTACAGAACGAGTTCGTAGAAAACCTTATTCAGTTGTATTATTTGATGAAGTTGAAAAAGCACATAGAGATGTATATAATATCCTTTTACAGATTTTAGATGAAGGGAGAATTACAGATAGTCTTGGTCGTACAATCGATTTTCGAAACACGATTATTATTATGACTTCGAATATTGGAACTAAATTAGTTAGTTCAACTTCCTTTGGCTTTAAAACTAATAAGGAAGAAAGTAATAACGACCATTATGCAGACATTATGGCGGAAGTAAAAAAATATTATATTCCAGAATTTTTAAATCGTATTGATGAGTTGATAATTTTTAATTCTCTTCAGATAGATGACCTGCGGTCTATTATCGATATTCAGTTAGCAGATCTCCGCGAAAATTTAGAAAAGAAAAACAATACATTGAGAATGACTAAATCTGCAAAAGAAATTCTCATTCGTGATGGCGCTCATAGAGAATGGGGCGCACGCCCTTTAAGGCGAATGATTCAAAATGAAATAGAAAATGAAATTTCTACTAAATTTCTCACTGGGGAATTCACAGAAAATGGTATTATTACCATTAAATCTAAAAACAAGCAATTGGAGTTTTCCCAAAAAATGAAAAAACAAAAAAAGAGTTCTAAGCCTAAAAAATCATCAAAAGCAACCGAGCCTGCTGAAAACTAACAACTCTGCCATATGGACGTATATTATTTATTGGCATTATTCTTGATGTAATCTCGCCAGTAATATTTTGACAATTAAATTTATACAAAGGAGTTAGAAATGGCAAAAATTATTGGTATTGATTTAGGTACTACCAATTCATGTGTAGCTGTAATGGAAGGGGGAAGTCCCACTGTTATTACAAATAGTGAAGGTGGTCGAACGACACCATCTGTTGTAGCATTTACAAAAGATGGTGAAACCCTTATTGGGCAGCCAGCAAAGAGACAGGCTGTCACAAATCCTGAAAATACAGTTTCTTCTTCAAAGCGATTTATTGGTCGTATGTATGATGAGGTTGGCACTGAAATAAAAGAAATACCCTACAAGTTAATAAAGGGTAAAAATGGAGAGGTTAAAATATTTGCACAAAATAAAGAATATGCTCCTCCACAGATAAGCGCTATGGTTCTTCAAAAATTAAAACAAACTGCAGAAGAATATTTAGGAGAAATAGTCACCGAAGCAGTAATAACTGTTCCAGCATATTTTAATGATTCACAAAGACAGGCCACAAAGGATGCTGGTGCTATTGCTGGATTAAATGTTCGTAGGATTATCAATGAACCAACAGCAGCAGCCCTTGCTTATGGATTAGATAAGCAAAAAGATGAAAAAATTGCTGTTTTTGACTTTGGCGGAGGTACGTTTGATATTTCCATTTTGGAGCTTGGTGATGGTGTATTTGAAGTAAAATCTACAAATGGAGATACACATCTTGGTGGAGATGACCTTGATCATGCACTAGTAGATTATCTCATTGGAGAATTTAAGAAATCTGACGGCATTGACCTCGGTAAAGACCCAATGGCATTACAACGCTTAAGGGAAACTGCTGAGAAAGCCAAATGTGAACTTAGCACATCAAAACAGACGGATATTAATTTACCATTTATTACAGCAGATTCATCTGGACCGAGACATTTAAATATTAGTCTTACTCGGGCAAAATATGAAACCTTAATTGAAAAATTAGTTAATAGAACTATACAGCCATGTGAAAAAGCTATAAAGGACGCAGGCTTGAAACCAGCTGAAATTGATGAAGTGATTTTAGTGGGTGGATCAACCAGAATACCAATGGTTCAAAAAATTGTAAATGATATTTTTGGTAAAGAGCCTAATAAAGGAGTAAATCCAGATGAAGTAGTTGCAATTGGTGCAGCAATTCAAGGCGGTGTAATGGCAGGAGATGTAGATGACATCCTTCTATTAGATGTTACTCCACTTTCCTTGGGAATTGAAACTCTAGGCGGTGTTTCAACACCCCTAATTGAGTCAAACTCTACTATTCCTGCCAAGAAAAGCCAAATATTTTCAACTGCAGCCGATAGTCAGCCATCTGTAGAAATTCATGTATTACAAGGCGAAAGATCAATGGCTGTGGATAATAAATCACTCGGCAGATTCCATCTAGATGGAATACCTCCCGCGCCCAGGGGTACTCCACAAATTGAAGTTACTTTCGATATTGACGCCAATGGTATTTTGAATGTATCTGCTTCTGATAAAGCTACTGGAAAAGAGCAATCCATTCGAATTGAAGCTTCAAGTGGTTTGTCAGATGATGTGATCGAAAAAATGAAAGTAGATGCTGAAAAACATGCTAAAGATGATGAAGAAAAGAAAGAATCTGTAGATACTCATAATACGGCTGATCAGTTAATTTATCAGACAGAAAGTCAAATGAAAGATGCAGGGGATAAAATTTCTGATGATGATAAAAAAACGATAGAAGATGCTGTTGAACAGTTGAAGCAGGCCAATGGTGGATCTGATATTGTTGCAATTAAATCAGCTATTGAAAATTTAAACAAAGCGTGGGAGCCTGTAGCTCAAAAAATGTACCAAGCTGCACAGTCACAACCTTCTAATGAGGAATCTGAATCTACTGATGGCGAACCTACAAAAGAATCAAAAACTGTTAAAAATGGTGAAGTTGAAGATGCCGATTTTGAAGTAGTTGAAGAAGGATAGATATCTTTTAAAATAGTTGTTAAAAAGGGTGGATTTTCCACCCTTTTTTATTAGAGATAAAATAAATTATATTTATCTATACTATTATATCTAGGTACAGCGCAATCCGATAGCACACTGCCTTTTGGACGCAAGGGTCGAATGTTCAAATACTCTCTCCTCGACAATATTATTTTCCCAATCCGGCTAAGAAATATCTGTATTTAATTAATTTTTAATGCTTCCCCAAAATCAGAAAATACAATCAAGAATTAATTTAAATATTGTCTTAAATTAGTACTGAAGATTTGAGATGTTCTTCGGTTATTATTCTCTAAATTGAGATGTTAATTGAATTTCTTCTAATACTTATTGAAATTATTCACCTGATTATTTGAGCACTATTTTCATGAAAAATAAAAATATATCTGAAGATATAAAAGATCTCCGAAACCGATTAAAATACTCAGAGCTTATTCAATCTTCTCTTTATAAAATAGCTCAGGCAGCCCATTCCGCCCAGAGCTTACATGATTTATATGCTGCGATACATAATATCATCAGCAAACTTATGTATGCTAAAAATTTTTATATTGCTATTTTTGATAAAGAGAAAAATTACCTGGATTTCCCTTATTATGTAGATCAAAAAGATAAAGAATTAGTTAACAATGAGGTAAAATTAGAAAAGAAAAGTTTGACAGGGCATTGTTTAGAGCTTGGCGTACCATTGCTGTACAGCAAGAAGGATATAATAGACCTTAGAAAATTAGGTGAGGTTAATCCTATAGGGACTATCTCTGAAGTATGGCTTGGGACACCATTAACAATTGGTGAAAAAACCATAGGCGTAATTGTTGTTCAGAGTTATGATAAGAACGAGAAGCTAACAACTAATGACCGTGAACTATTGAACTTTGTCTCTGAATTGGTTGCAATGGTAATTGAAAGAAAACGCCTGGAAGCTGAACAATTAGAATACCAGACGAATTTAGAACAGAGAATTAGAGAACGGACAAAAGAATTGTTCTTTGCTAAGGAGAAAGCGGAAAGTGCTGCACAGGCAAAATCTGAATTTCTTGCAAACATGAGCCATGAATTACGGACACCCTTGAATGCTATCATTGGTTTTTGTGAGATATTAATTGAAGATGCAACTGAATTAAAACAAGAAGGTGTTGTTAGTGATCTTGAAAAAATTCATACATCCGGGATCGACTTGCTGGCTCTAATTAATGATATTTTAGATTTATCCAAAATAGAAGTTAAAAAAATAGATGTAAATATTTCAACATTTGAGTTGAAAAATTTAGTTAATTCTGTAAAAACTACTTTGGGTCCTTATGCAAAGATTAATAGAAATAATATCCAAATTAATTTACCTAAAAAATCAATTACTGTTAGTTCTGATGAATTAAAAATTAGGCAGATATTATTTAATCTTCTTACAAATGCATGTAAAAATTCTGAAGATAGTGATATTAATTTAATAATCAAACTAGAAAAGGTGAAAAAAACAAATTACATTGTTTTTAAAGTTCAGGACTTTGGTGTAGGAATCCCTAAAAATAAAATGAAGGAAATATTTGAGCCCTTTAATCAGGGATATGTGATCGATAATAGTAAACTGAAAGGAACTGGATTAGGACTCACAATATCAAAAACATATTCAGAGCTACTTGGCGGTTATATTCATGTTAAAAGTAAAGAAACAATAGGGTCAACCTTCACAAGTTATATTTTACAGGATTATTATGGAGAAAAAAATAAATTAACGGAAACTCAAATTGTTGAAGTTCCTCAAAAATCAACTCTCCCGCAAAAAGGTAAAATTTTAATTATTGATGATGATATTAATTTTTTGGATCTGATCAATAGAAGGTTATCAAAAGAAGGCTATTTAGTTTTTACTGCAAATAATGGACAGCGAGGTATTGACAAGGCGAAAAAACTGATCCCTGATATAATTATTCTTGATATTGTAATGCCCGATATGGATGGTTGGACTGTTTATCAAAAACTGAAAAAAATACCATTGTTATCTCAAATTCCCGTAATAATAGTTACTATTGGTGATTATGAAAAAATGGCAAAAGACTTTGGAGTCGTTGATTTTCTTTCAAAACCGATTGCATGGAAAAACTTGAATGTAATTTTATCTAAATATAAAACTAACAGTAAAAGTAAACATATTTTAGTTATTGATGATGATTCAACTACACGGATAATTTTACGTAAAATGTTGGTGAAAGATGGTTGGAGAGTTGATGAAGCAGAAAATGGAAAAGTTGCTATTGATCAAATTAAAAAAGAAAAACCAGAATTGATCCTATTAGATTTGTTAATGCCAGTAATGGATGGATTTAAATTTTTAAAAGTAATAAAGACTGAAGAAACCTTTATAGATATACCTATTATCGTAATTACCTCTAAAGACCTTACCGCTGATGATTATTCATTTTTAACAGCTAACGTTGACAAGGTTATCCAAAAAGGGGATTATACCCGAAAAGAAATCATAAACCGTATAGATGTAGCTATAAAAGAAAGTAATCTTAAAATGTACTTAAAGAGATCAAAAAAATGAAAATATTACTAATTGAAGATAATGAATTAAATTTAGATATGTTGTCCCGAAGATTGGAGCGGAAAGGGTTTACTGTTATTTCGGCTAGGGATGGTCTCAGTGGTATTGAGAAAGCTAATAAGGAAACACCTGAATTAATTATTATGGATCTTAGCCTTCCAATTTTAGATGGGTGGGAGGCTGCAAAAAAATTAAAAGAGAGCAATACAACTAAATCTATTCCGATAATTGCTTTAACTGCTCATGCAATGAAAGGGGATAGGGAAAAGGCGTTAAATGCGGGTTGTAATGAGTATGATACAAAACCAGTCGATTTTGAAAGACTCCTGGGAAAAATAAGTAAAGTTACAGGTGCCTGAAAATTAAATTAAGATTGCTTCAATATGTCCGCTAACAAATCAATTAATCCAAAATTGGAAAATTCAGTTTCTCAATATA
>Ga0209402_10001373_pt1 | contig 26680 bp, 19 predicted proteins | sample ArcticOcean_MG_C_3_FD_187437 | JGI IMG/M metagenome (GOLD analysis project Ga0209402, IMG submission 187437) | Marine microbial communities from western Arctic Ocean - ArcticOcean_MG_CB8_126 (SPAdes) (version 2) | ecosystem: Environmental > Aquatic > Marine > Oceanic | place: Arctic Ocean... | reverse complement strand
TTCGTCAAAAAATCTCCGGTGCCGGAGACATGACTATGCTGCTGATCGATGATGCTATGTGTGTGCCCGGAGTCGGTGGCGGTGTGAGTATGAGAAGGCATTTGACCTTCGCTGATTGTGGCACCGCCGACAACGCCGCTAATATCGGTATTAAATGAAGCTAACGAAGACCGATTTCCTGATGCCGGTTCACCGGCTAATTCTCCAAATAGGGTTCTCCCTCGTAAATCTGGAACATTAAAGTTTGTCGCATCCCCTCCATACGTAGTACCAAGCGCATTTGAGAGGTCGGGATAAAGGTCTCGTGCATATTCACTGCCATCACAGAAAAGCCAATCATCGCCGAGATCCGCTCCACTCGGTCCAGCAAAGGGCATAATGGTCCCTACTATTCCCGAGTCGCCGCCGCTGCTACCACCACTGAGATCATAGGTAATCTCACCAGTCCCAGTATCATAGTACAATGCATTCGATTGGCTAACAGGTCCGCGGATGGGGGCTATATAACATCTACTCGAAGCCGCTGGATTGAGCGTGTTTCCTTCTGCATTAATTACAATGGTATTACTAAAAGTATTTATGCCGTTGTTGGCTTTTTCTCCTATGGCTATATTATTATCGCCTGTAGTGCTATGCCCCGCCTCAAACCCTATACCAATGTTGTTGTCGCCCACCACTTCACGAACCGCTTGCCACCCTATACCAACGTTGCTGCTGCCATCCAAATCCCTCGCCGCGTACAACCCCATACCAATGTTGCCGTTGCCGGTCAACTGTTTAGCTGCCTCATACCCCATACCTAAGTTGTAGCTGCCGCCCGTTTGACGAGCCGCATTATGCCCCATCCCAACGTTGTGGTTGCCGACCAAATCCCTCGCCGCCTCCGTCCCTATACCAATGTTGCCGCCGTTCTGGCTTAAGAGGCTCTTAGCCGCCTCCCACCCCAAACCAATATTATTGCTGCCCGTCGCCGCCCAAGCCGCCCGCCACCCGACACCAACGTTGCCGGAGCCGTCCAGCCCGCCGGGCCCACCCGCCGCTTCATACCCCATACCAACGTTGCTGCTGCCATCGAAATATATACGCCCACTATTGATCAGTAGTTGCGCCCCGGCGGGTCCCGTGCTGCTACCAAAACTGAAAGTATTGTTACACATATCGCGATACATGAAGCCGCAGGTGCCGCTAGCATCGGCGGCATTTCCAAGCGCCACACTGCATGTGGTACGAGCAGTACACCCGCTCCCATCGGCAAAAGAGGCAATCCCGCTAGCATCACAAGCCAGTCCCATTGCTATAGAATAATCTCCATTCGCTGTATTATTTATGCCTAGTGCCATCGATCCTGTCCCGTGAGCTGTATTGAGATCCCCTATTGCTGCCGAATAAGCACCACTTGCGTCATTAGTATTACCACCTATTATTATTCCAGAATTATCCGTGCCAATTATCCTTGTGCTATTAAGAGATACTGAATGTCCGGGTAGATTTATGCCACTAATATCATTCCCACTCGGCTCTAAAAAAGAATTTCCATCAATTGTTGTCTTCTTCCAAAGACTATCGCCGCCGCCGCCCGGCCCGGCCGGTCCGACTGGACCAGGTGCGCCCGAAGTGCCGCCAATTTTGAAAAAGTTCGCCGTTGTACCCTTATCGGCAATAATATTCGTGGTTAGATTCTTCCCTAACCAGAAAGTTACTATATCGCCACCTGCCAGATCAGCAATACAAGAAATTGTTTGCTCCAAACCTCCTTGAAAAATTGTAACACCGGCCAAACCGCACGTCGCCTCATGGATTAAAGTTCCATTATTATATGTGGTGCCCTTAACTATTCTAATATTGCATGAAACATCATTAATAAGCGGCGCTCTTAAATGAAGATTTAATGTAATTGAGAAAGTTCCATCATTGCCGGCAGCAACGGCAAATTGGCCCGAAGCATCTGATGAGGGTGTCGGGTTGCTATATGTAATTCCAACACCTTGAAAGATCACTCCGGCCGACTCAGGTTGTGCGGCAAAGACATTAACAGCTTCGGTTACACTTCCACTAGAATCAGGCGTGTATGCGGGATCGGTGATAGCCTGCGAAATCCGACCCGCCGTTCCACTTATCTCTACATCATTGATAAGAAGTTTCCCTGAACCACTGCTTCCCCCACTATCAAAACAGAACTTGTTGCCACAGACATCGCGATACATGAAGCCACAGGTGCCGCTAGCATCGGCGAGATTTCCTAGAGCAACATTGTAGTCATCATTTGCTATGCATTCGTAACCCATTGCTACCGAATAATCTCCGCTTGCTGTACTTACAAAGCCCTCCGCGAAGGACTGGACTCCGGAGGCAATCGTCGCTAGACCCGTTGATGTAGCGGCTAGTCCCGATGCTGTAGTGCCTTGTCCCAGCGCGGTAGATCCTTCACCGCTCGCTGTGTTCCCACTGCCTATTGCAGCTGAAGAGGTATGACTTGCTGTCGATTGATAACCCGCCGCAAACGCATGCTGTCCACTCGCAACCGACTGATGACCCATTGCAACTGAAGAAGTATTACTGGCAGTACAACCAAAACCCATTGCTACTGCTTGCAACGCACTTGCAGAACAATCGCTTCCCGTTGTGAACGAGTAGTCGCCTGTGGACGAACAGCGAATACCCGACGCAAACGCAACCTGTGCACTCGCAAGCGACTGATAACCCATTGCAACTGAAGAGGTATTACTGGCAGTACAATCAAAACCCATTGCAAATGCTTGACCTCCAGTCGCAATATTAGTATTTCCCATAGCGACAGCGTAAGTGCCTGAGGCTGAACACAGGTATCCTGCACTAAAGGCAAAGTTTCCCCCAGCATTATTTCGATATCCCATGGCGACTGATTGCGAACCATTGGCGGTATTACCTAATCCTGCTGCCATGAACCCGCTCACGCTATTACCAAATACGGGCGTGCTTTTCAGCATAACGCCTTTCACAAGAGCCCCACTTGGTTCCAAAAAGTCTCCTCCTTCATTTGTTTTCCACAGAGAATCACCACCCCCACCTCCCCCGGCGCCGCCGCCACTAGTATCCGCATATGCTATCTCTCCAGTAGCCGGGTTGTAATACAACGATTTTGGAAACCCGGTTTGATTGCGGATTGGTGTGATATAGCAAGCGTCACTACCGCCGGCAGCGATCGGTTGTTCAGTTGCATTCACAACGATCGAATTTGCTTGTGCGCTTTGCTGTCTTGGCACAGAAAGCCGAATAAAATTGGACATTATGAATTATAAGAAGAAAATATAATGCATAATCATTGCTAAATAGATATTTACCACCACTCAACTATCATCACGCCATTCTGACCTGATGTCGATCCTCCAGCTCCGCCGGTAGCAATACCGCCGCGACCACCATTACCATAGCCTGCCGAACTGCCAGATACATAGCCACCCTGTCCAAGCCCCGCACCTGCACCCCCCCCAAGGCACTCGAACTCACTTTGGGAGATAGTATGAGTAACATCATAATTACCTGTTTGTCCATTTAAACTTATTGCCGAACCACTCGGTGGTGTGGATCCACTTGGTACTCCTCCATGTCCACCTATCCCACTGCCAGTACCGCCGTCCCCGCCGTCCCCGCCAGTCGCCTGTCGGGCGCCAATGAAGGAATTCTGCCCTGTCTGACCTGTAACTCCTGCCGCCCCGGCCGCCCCGAACCCGCCGCCGGTGGCGCCCACCTGCCACGCCGTAGTTGTAAGCAAGTCAGTATCCGTTGACCACAGAATCCAAGCAGCTCCACCACCACCACCACCGCCAGCTTTACCACCAGAAGCGCCACCACCCCCGCCGCCTCCGCCGCCGACGAGTGTAATTTTGACCAAAGAAGGCATTGGTGTTGGCAGCCCCTCGCCCGACAACCCGGTCCCGGAGGCGGGTCCCTCAATAACCAAAATTCCCGGCGAACCACCACCACCACCACCACCACTTCCGCCACTAAGATCATATGTAATCTCGCCAGATGTTGGTTCATAGTATAAAGCATTTGGCTGCGATGCATTACGAACAGGCTTCACTGCGAATGTATCAGATCCAGGTGCAGTCAATGCAGATCCCGAGGCATTCAATACGATACATCTTGAGAAATTGGGAGTACCCGCCTTATAGCCTATCGCGATGGTATTCGCAGAACTTTGTCCAGTGTACGCCTGCGTTCCCACAAGTACATTATTCGTGCCTGTGCTGCTGATTCCAGCGCCGCCCGTATTGGGTCCCTGCGCTTCATAACCTATTATCACATTCCCATCCCCGAGAACTTGAGCGAACGGGGGATCCCCTGCTTTATATCCAATAAAGACGGAGCCAGAAACATCATAATGTGTGCCCGGACCAAAATCACCACCACGTCCTGCATGATATCCTATTGCCACATTGGAAAATCCGCCGCTTACGTTGTAGAGCGCATGATGACCCACAGCCACATTCTCGCTGCCGCTTCGCATATATCCTCCCATTGCGAATGACCCAATAGCAATATTGCTGCTTGTATCGCGCACTTCTGCAAGTGCGGCTCGCCCAATACCAATATTATTATGTCCTCCCTCAAGCCTGACGAGTGCCTCACATCCCACCGCAACATTCTGACTATTATTACTACCTGCTCCTTGTCCCATTGCAGCCCACCCAAGGGCAGTATTGAAGCTGCCTCCATCATTCGCAAGCAAGGCATCGTCGCCTACCGCAACGTTACGATTCCCTGTAGTATTTATGGCCATAGCTTGATGTCCAATGGCTGTATTCTCATCACCATCTGTATTTAATTCCATGGCTTGCCGCCCCACAGCTACATTATGAAAGCCGCTGGTATTGTCACGAAGAGCATTTGTACCCACCGCCACATTAAACTCGCCGGTCACAACACCTGCATTCAAGGCTCCGGCACCAACAGCTATATTGCCCTCACCATCGAAGCCTGCACTACCTGTCTCACCTGATGGTCCATAAAAGTTATTACTACCATCATTAACCCATAGCGTGTCACCACCACCGCCGCCGCCGCCGCTACCACCACTGAGATCATAGGTAATCTCGCCAGATGTTGGTTCATAGTATAAAGCATTTGGCTGCGATGAGGAGCGAATAGGCTTCACGAAGAATTGCGAACTCATATCCGAAAGGGCTGGACTAAAATCAGTCCCTGTTGCATTTAAGCAAATACATCCACTGGTATCGCCAGCTGCTGTAGAAAAGGCCGCATATCCCAATACTAAATTATTTGATCCTGTGGTGAGACCCTCGCCACCAGCGGCACCCATTATTGTATTGTTTCCGCCTGTCGTTAGACCGACACCAGCCGTGGTACCGACAGCAGTATTGCCGGATGATGTTGCTAAGGAAAGAGCCTGGTAGCCAACTGCGGTATTGTTTCCGCCGGTCTCAACAGACTTCAGTGCCTGACCTCCAATCGCTACATTCTCCTCGCTGTCGCCCCCTAGTTGAAAAGCCTCATAACCAAAGGCTGTATTGTTGAATCCAGAGAATGACACCGAAGTAGCCACACTAACACCGCCAAAGGTATTTTTTTCCGCCGAGCCCTGCGGGTCGTTCATCGACGCGCCCGATGGACCATAAAAGTTATTGGAAGAATCAAAAGTCCATATCCCCGATATATCTGTCGCTGCCTCCGAGGTATTATAGGTTATCTCTTTGGTAGAAGTATTATAGTAGAGAACATTTGATTGTGTAGCACTCCGCAGGGGATTTACATAAAATGCATTAGAGCTAGCATCGAAGCCGTCGCCACTTGCATTTAAGATTATCGTACTATCCATTATGCGCCCCACCCCATTGTAGAGTCCAATTTCAATATTGCGATTACCATCTATATAAGAAAGTGTGCCGCATCCAAGCCCAATATTACATTCCCCACTCACTCCGGAATTCCCGGATTCCCACCCAATATTTATGTTAAAGTCCCCACCCGAGACCCCGGATAAGCCGGCGCCCGCCTTGCAGCCAATCCCTATATTACCACTTGAATCTGGCGCGGCGTACCCTGCCGATCGTCCGATAAAAATATTATCGGCAGCACCCGCAAATTTTGCCTGGAAGCCCGCAAAGGCGCCGACTAATATATTCCCATCAGCGTTCGCGATAGTCGTTCCGGTGGCGGCGCCAATAAATACATTATTATCTCCCGAGACCATCTGGCCGCCTGCAGCCGCCCCCACTAGAGTATTCATCCCACCATCAAGTATACCCGCAATACAGCAAGAAGGACCACAAATGACATTGTTTACGCCTGTAGTACCATTGAGCAATGACGAGCCCGAAGGACCATAAAAGTTATTTGAGCTGTCCAAAATCCACATGCAAGGACCAGTCGGTCCCGGATCTACAATATCAGCGCCAATAATTATATCGTAAAATGTCGCATTAACATATTCACCAAATCCCGACAAATAATTCACACTTAGGTCGACTATTATTTCACCAAAAAGGTTGCCATAAGCAGCATTCGTAATTCTATGCCGTGATCTTACTTTATAGGTATTATTTGCAAAATTTCCTGAACAATCCGCGTCCCAGCCTCTTACAACTATTTGTAGACCTGAAAGATCATAAGTACTTAAGTTACCTTGTATATCACCAAGACAATCCTCCTCATTTATTCTAAAATGCGCAACACTTGAAGGATCTATTGTAATGTTTCCAGCACTATTGCCCGCCATCCACGTCCCGTCGCCAGGATCACCCATTGGCACGCCGTCGTTGAGGGCCGCCTCCCACCTGCTAGAAGCAACTATAGCCGCTGCGCCCGCAGGTCCTGTAGGACCTGTGCAGCAGGGTCCTGTAGGTCCCGTGGGTCCAATGGGGGCAGGATCTGCGCCAATAATAATATGATGATATTTTGCTGCGCCAAAAGCCCCGTAGCTAGACATATACGTAAGTGTTAAAGTTGTAACTCCTGAGGCTACCACACCATATGTATGTCCCGTAATGCGATATCTAGCTTGTGTAAGGAAGATTTCAGCACCTGAACAATCATCACTATATCCACGTATTACCAAATAAGCGCCAATGGTATTGGCATCGGTTTCTAAATGCGCTTGGGAGATATCATAGCAATCATCGATATGCAATTCCATTGTCCTTGTCGCGCTTGGATCCAATGTTATATTTCCCCCAGAATTTTTCGGCATAAATCCACCTACAGTAGGCGAACCACCAGGTCCGGTCCCTTCTGGCCCCTCCTGTATCCATACACCATTGGCACCTACACCATCAATACCCCGTGGTCCCGTTGGTCCCGTGGTTCCTGTGCAACATGGTCCCGTTGGTCCCATTTCTGCAATGTCTGAGCCTAAGATGATATTATAAAATGCCGGGTTGATGTTGGGTATCGAACCCGGTCCACCGAAGGCGCCCGCTGAAGACACATATGTTACGTTATAATATGCCGTAGTCAAGGAGACTGAGTGTGAGACAAGGCGGTATTTCGCATGCATCTCGTACACATTGGCACCAGAGCAACTGGCATCCCATCCTCGCAAAACTATGAAGGCTCCATCTAATAATCCGGCATCCGCCATATCATTATGAAGCATACTGGTGCAATCTGTGGTATTTATTCGGAATTGAGATACACTGGAGGGGTCATATACGACATTACCCGTAGTACCATTAACTGGTACAAAAAATCCATTAGCCAGTGCGGGAGATGCCGACGCGTCGACGAGCGCCTCCAACCCCCAGACGCCCACGGCCCCTATAGCTGGCAATCCCGTTGGACCCAAGGGTCCTGTAGGTCCTGTGCAGCATGGTCCTGTAGGTCCGATCGGAGCAATATCCGCCCCAATAATAATATTATGGAACTTATTTTCACCAAAATTACCTGCAGAAGATATATATGCCACTTCCATATATGCACTTTCAGGCGGTACGGCGAGGGGGATCGAGTGGCCCGTAATGCGATACTCGGCTTGTACCTTTTCAACAATAGTTCCAGAGCAATCATCATTGTATCCGCGGATAACTAATTTTTGCCCTGTTAAGTAGTTCGGTAATAGTAGTTCCGTATTTTCAGTAGTATCAAGATGGCAGTCAAGAGAATTTATACGAATCTGCGTTGTAAGCGCTGGATCTATCTGTACAATCCCGGCCGGCGGCACGCCGGCGACACCCGCCCCCGAAACAGGTATAAACTCCGTACTATTTGGATCAGAAGCTACTGTGCCTGAAACATCACCCATAAACCAGGTCGACGAGACAGCAATCGCCGATCTTCCTGTAGGACCTGTTACACCCGCAGTACCTGTAGCCCCTGTAAAACCCGTTGGTCCCATAGGCGCCACATCCGCGCCTACAATGATATTGTAATATTTCGAAGGTCCTTCAAAGATTCCATACGAAGATACATAACTAACCCCAAAAGTCGCTACACCGAGGACAAATGCTGTACTAGTAATGCGATATTTTGTTTGTACCTGATAAATATCCTCTCCCGAACAATCCGAATCCCAGCCCCTAATTACTATATAATAATCAATCAAATAACCATAGTCGCGCAATAACTCCCAATTTACTCCATTACAATCCTGTATATTAATATCTATTTCTGTTACTAAAGCTGGATTTTCCTCTGTAAACCCGCCAGCTTTTTTGATATTGAACTCTGTCGCTACTGGTATTGATGCCGGCGTGCCCCCACTTGGGTCTTCAGCAATCATCCACACTGAAGAAGCCGCTATTGCTGGCGATCCTGTAGGACCAGTTACACCAACCCCGCCTGTAGGACCCATAGGCGCAACGTCTTGGGCAATAACTATATTGTAATATTTAAGAGCGAGAAGCGGTATAGTTTCGTTCCCTTGAAACACACCGCTCGAATTATTATACGATACATCAAAGACCGCCGCACCGCCGAGGATCGTGTGGAGGGTAATTGCGTATTTTGCCTGCATTTTGTGGACATCTAGCCCTGAACAATCAAGATCCCACCCGCGAATAACAATATGATAACCGCCCGATGCAGATAACGCTCCACTCACACCCATTAAAGGAGAGACAGGACCAGTGCAGTCGTCAAGATTAATTGCAATTGATTTCATTGCTGCAGGGAGGGAGGGGATGGTGCCGCCGAAGCCGACGGCGTCGGCGGGTACAAAGTGACCTGCGCCCGGAATACCAAACACGCCAGCACTAACATTGCCCTCTAATCCCCATACACCCCATATTGCTGTAGTAGGCGGGGCAGAAATTCCGTGCGTTACCTCCTTCGTTGTAGTGTTGTAATATAATACCTGTGTACCTGGATCAGTAGGGCGAATGGGTGTAATAAAAAAGGAGTCATCAATATTTGCTGGAATGGAAGTTCGGCTTGCATTTATTAATATAGTATTAGCTGATTGATCTATGTTTCCTGGTGGTATTGTCAACCGAATGTAGTTAGACATTATACATTATATAAAGATAATTCGGTGATAATTTTAATCGTAACTATGTGCAGAGTAACTCAGTGCGAATCCACTCTTGGATGCGTTGGTTCAAAGGCAATAATATGATTTGAAGTCCATCGTAATATTTTTTTCTAAATATATCATTTTCTTCTTTTTCCATTAATTGAAGAATATTTGATATAACTGCTAATATTCCTTCATCATAAAGGCTATTAATTTTTTGAAATATATCATCGATTGTTGCATCTTCCTTTTCTGTGCTTTCAAAAAGTTCTTGGGTATCCATATTAAGAATCGATTTATACAATGTTAAAGCATGTATAATAGACGCCTTTTCCGATCTTTGATACGTCTCAATAAGTTTGGCAATGCCTTTTTTAGATAATTGTAAAATATAATAAAATATGGGATCATTTTGCTCCTTATACCACATATGATAACGTTTTACAGCATTAAAGAGAAAAAATAAATCCTCTTTTGAGTCCTGATTATACCATCGCCAGACTCCTTGCGATAAAGTAGGGAGTTGCAAGGATAATAGATTATTATTTACACATAATTTCGTACCTGTAGGACAAAATGATAATAGAGCTAATTGAATCATTACCTGCATTGGCTCCAATATACGATCTGCCTTTTCTTGAGGAGCACGGGCACTCCCTAATGATTGATAGAATAATTGAGAAATATTTGCAATCTTTGTAGAGAACATTGCAGCCATTTATACTAAAATAATAAACAAATTATTATAGTATACCGGACCTATTTTTTTTTCGCAGGCGGAAAGTTATTCTTCATCCATACACCCAAAGTATCTAAGTAAGGACGACAATCATAATATGTGCCTACATAAACCCCTGTACCAAAACCTAATACTATTTGCCACATTTATTATATTATAGGAGGAAATTAAATATTGTTTATTCTTAGATATATTCCTTATCAACTAAAGGGATTACCTTACTTTATCTAAGTGAATTCATTATGATTTTATTTTTATGTATGGTTTTCTGTATATTTTGAATAAAAGTTTTATAAGAGATATCTTGTCGTAGATTTTTATGAAACCATCGGCTTTTATTTTTACGATGAAAAATAACATTCTTACTGATTAAATAGGGGAAATACTGGTTAATTGTATAAGTATACTTAATAGAATTGCGTAATAATCTAAAAAAATGCATGAAATTTTTCTTATTGTGGTATAAATTCTTAAGAAATGGGCATATTAATAAATAGCCGCTATGGAGTGCTTTTTGTTGTAATGGAAAATGTGAATGTAGTGTGCGATGATAGATTTTGAGGGGTGTTATAGTAAAGTAGCGGATGGCTTCTAAGAGATAGCTATAAAAGGAGAAAAAGGAAATACAAAATATGTTATTGCCTGTAAGACAGCAATGTCTAATTGTATATGCTTGCTTTGATTTTATGAGAGATAGGGTGTCTCTAGCCGCAATATCAACAGGAACTTGATTCAGATGTCTCTCCAATATTGACTTCTTATTGATTTTCCACGCAGAAATTAATCCCACCGATATACCACTAAATAGTGCACTTAATTTATTCGGTTCTGACCAGCCACAATATGGCCTTTGAACAGCGGGCGCTAACAAGGATGGTCGAAGAATCGCCAAATCCAGATTACCTCGGCGTTGCGTCAATAGTATTTCAGACAATTGTTTTGATAAAAGATATGGGCTATTGTAAGGAGCAATATTTATAGGGTCCCCGGTTTGTACGGCTTTCAAGATCTCTTGATCCAATCCGGTTTCATAAATTATTTCCTCTATCTTTCCCCCACGATGAAAATTAACAAAAGCATCAGAAATATAAATATATTTCTTCGCATTTATACAAGATTTTAAAAATTGTAACCATCTCAAAGCAATATTCGTGTTAGTTGAGATCGCTCCCCTTAGATTTGTAGATATACGGGTATCAGCTAAAGCATTAATAAGTATACTAACTTCATTTCTCATCTGATGTTGAAGATTTGAATTAATTGTTAGTTCAAAGCGTTCGCTATCATAATTCACAGGGACCACTATAACTCGGTCAGCTCGCAGTCCTAATTCTCGAATCATTATCGATACTCGACGCTTAGGCATCAACCCATGCTTTGCACGACACGCCACAAAAAGCTTATAATTCGTTCGCATTAGTAATTGATATAATAAGACTTTTCCCAAAAAACCCGTGCAACCAACCAACAAAATAGACATCTTGAATACTATTTGGTTATTTATTTGCCTTTAACAACGTTAGTAAAGTATATTAAAGAAGTTAAGTTACTATTTACAATATGACTGATAATACTATGGAGGTGACTCTTCCCAAGAATAAATATACAATGGAATTTGTCGGCTTACATCTTAATGATAGAGAGAAAGTGATTCAACTTGGACTCTCCTTTCTAGAAGATGGAAAGCGTATTTTACAAAATAAGGATAATACGCATTGGGAAGAAAAACTTGCGGGTTGTCATGCTGAGCTTTCTCGGGTAAAGCGTGCAACCCTTGACGAGCGTAGGCTGCATGAGGCGGAGAAGGAGAGAATTTGTGAAACGATTCAAACAAGTGCATCGCTGCATTATCAGAGTGAATTGAAGGTTTATCGAGAGAAAATCCAACGTTTGGAGGGTGAATTAGACACTATGGGGGTGAAGAGTCGTACATTACATGAGAGATTATCGAAAGAGTTTCAAGGTATATTGAGGGAACGTGATACGAATTTTGAGAGAAAACAGGAAAAGGCGGCAGCTATGGCAGCTGAAAGCTGTCGAATACGCGAAGATAAATATGAGAAGAAAATTGTACAATTGGAGGAGAAAGTTGAATCTTTTCATAAAACTAGAGAGAATATGATTGTTCGTGGCGAGAACTCCACTTTTCTTGGACAAGATGGTGAAGAATTAACATGTCATGCGCTTACTACGTTGTTTCCAAAGGCAGAGATAATAGATACCCATAAAACAGGAGGACGAGGAGATTTTATATTAAAGACGGCACAACTTTGTTGTATGATAGAAGCAAAAAATCATAAAACAAATGTAGGAAGGATTGATGTTGATAAGTTTTATAAAGATATTGAATCCAATGCTGAGTTTCAATGTGCTATTTTTGCTAGCTTGAAATCAGGCGTTGTGAATCGTGCTGATTTTCATATAGAATTTCGCAACGGAAAACCCATTATCTTTCTAACTCAAGTCAAGAAAAACCTTAAACATCTAAGACTTGCCTTTCTAATTTTACAAGTCCTCGCCAATATATCAGATGCAAATATAATGGCCAAGGAAAAGCTTGACCGCATCAAACACATCATGCCAGTTGTAAAAAGACGATGGACAACTCTACGTTCCACACTCACCACCTTTCATACAAATATGAATAAATTAATCGATGAACAAGATTCCGCCGTTCAAGAAATGCTCAAAGCTGTTATCTAATACGCCGCGTACAACGATTCCGACGCCGGTGACGCCTTTTCGTCTTCTTTTTACCCTTTAAATGTTTTAAAAGTATTCGATATTCCTTATAGGTGAGTCCCTTCAATGACTTTCGATACCGCTTTAAAAACTTATCTACCAATATTTTATTTCTTTTTCTCTTACATTTATGCTTTATTTCTAGTCGAAATCGACGTATATACTCTGTTTTCATCATATTTCGCAATATCTTATCCTTAATCATATCAGGTTTCCATTGTTCATCAACGAATCGGATAGCTTCCTTTCTTAATATTTCGGTCTTAGATTTATGTTTCTGTGATCCTCGCCCGGGTCTTAATCCGATTGGTATAATAGCGCTTTGCATTATATATTAAAAATATTTTTTTATAGTATAATGTCCTATAAATATATCTTTAAAATGATACTTTTGGGGCAACCAGGAGTTGGCAAGACTTCTCTCTTGGCACGGATTACGCATTCACGTAATACTCCTTGTTACCAGCCTACTATCGGTATAGATTTTGGTTCCACAACAACATCACTCTTCGATGGACCTGTTATTAAAACACAAATATGGGATACCGCCGGACAAGAAATTTTTGCACCTATCGTTCGTAACTATTATCAAGATATTGCTGCCGCCATCTTCATGTATGATGTCGATAATTATGACTCCTATATAGGCATCAAACACTGGATGTCCGAACTTTCAGCAGCAAATCGACATCCATGTAAGTGGATACTAGTAGGAAATAAAATAGATAAACTACACAGAAAAGTATCAGAAGAAACTGCCAAAGAGTTTGCAAAGAATAATAATATGGACTATTACGAAATTAGTGTGCGGAAAAATGTGAATGTTTCTCTTTTCTTCTATGATGTCGTTAAAAGTATCTATGAGACTATTGATGAAGCAGTTAATATACTGCCATATGGAGTAAGACTGGGTATTGCTCCTATAACAACTGGATCAGTTGACCTAGGCAATCTGCCGCCAGATACTCAATGCTGTTGTATTTTATAATATTTAGTATATTTAATGTTACAGGAATATCCAATAGTTATCGTTTTTGGACTAGGGATACTAGCCACATTAGCTGTCATTCTTAAAAAAAACTTATTATTATCTATGTCGCCCAGTGCACTTATTTTCTATGGACATATCTTAGAATTTGCAATAATTATGCTTTTATTTCTTAGTATAGGAAAGATAAAGGGTAAACAGCCCAAGTGGACCCCCCAACTCATCACTACACTGGTTCTTTACGCAAGTTTGATGATTTTCGGCACATTTGGACTTCTTTGGCTAATAAAATATAAAAGTATTTCCAAATTTATGCCTTTAATGGCTGTTGTTAGTACATTTCTAACCTTTATGGCAGGAATTACCTTATATAAAGAAAAGGCAACAGCACGCGATTTTGTTGCTATTATCTTTATGTGCGTTGGAATTTTTCTCATGAATTGGAAATAATTATCTAAGAATATTTATATATGAAAAGTAAACGCTCAAAAAGACGTAAAACGCGGCGGCGGCGAAGAAAGGGCGGGCAGATACGACGCATTCCTGCCGCTGCTGGAAATATCAATACCGCCCGAGCCGCCCACCAAGTTGGTGCTATTCATACAAGGGTTCCCGTTCGACCCGCGAGCAGAATAACCCATCCATACCCAGCGCACTATTGGAGGCATTGGCAAAAAGGAAGAGATGCCCGTACCTATCATGCAAGCAAAGAGTTTGGCAAGGCGCCAGTGGAACAAAGGTTCAAAGAAGCACGCCGGGCACGGAAATGGGGTGGCAAGCGAAGAACGCGCAAACGACGCAGAGGCGGTCGCCGACAGCGTTACGCCACTAATGACAAATATTGGGTTATTGATCTACAAACCGCCGCTGATGGAATCAAGAAAATCGCTAAGCGCCACGGACGCCCCGTAAGAAAACTCGGATATCATTCTAACTTATTACTCCATGATGTCATGTATGGAACTAGTCATTTAGACCGCGAGTTGCGGGGACACCATTCACATCCCACCAAAAAACATCCCAGCAAAAAACATTCCATCGCAAAATATCCCAAGAAATCACGCCGCCGCCGCCGACGGCATCATAGACATAAAAATCATTATGGACTCATAACAGGACTTCGAGGTTCGCCATAAATTAAAACTGGTACAATTGTTCTACTAGCAATGAAAAGGAAAAATCCATTCTATTCAGATTTACAACATACCCTTTATCATTTAGAAGTCTTATCCGAAGGCGTTTTAAGGTTACAGGACCAAAGTATTCTCGTGCTGTATCCTTCAAAGCTGAGTTCCAATTATCAAATAATAAATCATAATGATTGAATTTTCGTACTGGTATCCGCGCAAGGATATTCGACCCAGTCGGACTTAAATAGCGGTCGGGAAATCCTTGCTGTTGTGCATTTAATAGCTGCGCACGCGAATATGTTTGAGCGGATGTTAATCCAGGACCCCGCCAAGTCGGTAGCGGCTTACCACAAGATGAATTATTCGACGGATCTTGAGCTGCAGGCAACCGACAACGAACAGACGCAGGAACCGAGAAAGTATCTCGATTTGCTGTTAGAGAGATAATTCCCTGATTGAGCCGATTTTGATTAAAATCATCCACTTCAAGGAATAAATAGCGGGTTCCATACACATCGAGTAAGGACTCGCCCGTATAACTAGCAGCACCACTATAGGCTGCCTCACGAAATCCTAATAACCAACCCAAATTAAAATCTAGTTTGGGACCATTTCCACCACATACAGCACCACTACAATCTGCTCCACTTAGATCATAAAAATTCAGAGCAAAAGGCGCTGCTCCAGTAAGCGTCACGCGGCCTGTTGAAAGGTTATATGTGATTGTATAACCACCAGGTAATACCGCACCGATAGCAGTCATTAGACCACTAGCATCATAATTTCCTGCCGGAATTTCGATGCAACCAGCATCAATCTGGAATTGGGTAGTACCATATGCTGGATCAAAAACATACCATGCATGCGGGATCTCATAACTATACAAACTCATCTTAAGTACATTTGTAATAGGATGCGATAAATCAAAGGTAAAATCAGTCGATGAATCCGAAAATTTAAATGAATTCGTCGCGCAGGTAGTACCACTGCAATCCGACCTGTTCGTCGTTTGACATCGTAAAATTTGCCTGTAATGACTATCAATATTAATAAGTAAATGATTCCGGTTGCGTAATACCGCATTCAGCTGTCCTTGCACAAAAGGTGTCCCATGTCCCTGACTTATTGGCAGACGTTCCCTACGCAATACAGCGTGCTCAGCATCTACAACCTGTGTATAATTTTTCCGATTCACCAGATTTGTTGTAGGAGTTGGGTTTGGGGCATATTCCGTTTTTATAAACTCACCGCCACCATCCCCGTCATCCTCCTCCTCGTTGTCCTTGTCGTCTAAGGCATCTAACAATTTGTTGCGGGCAGCTAAGAAAAAATTATAATAATTAGCAGAACCTTCTTTGGTATACTTTTTAATGTATACTTCTGCCTTTCCCTCAATATCTTTTGCTGTTGCGTCCTTTTTTAGCTCTAATAATTGATATAATTCATCAATACTATAGTTATCTATATTGAAATCCAAAGGGTCTGACATATACATATCATAAATATTTAGTTTTAAATAGGTGTATTCAGCCAGAATTTAAAATTGATTTGTTTTTTTTCCTTAAATATTTATAACACTATGTCTAATACCAAATTATCTTCAAAAATGAGCAATGATACTTGTTGTATTTGCTGTGACACTTTCACAAAAGAGCGCCGAGCACCTGTTTCTTGTCCCAAATGTTCTACTCAGTTTTGCAGAGCGTGCATACAGAGATATGTCTTGAGTCAAGAGATGCTGACGGGCATTTTATGCATGCAACCAGAATGCGATTGCGTGTGGACACGTGCATTTCTAGTACAGAATACCACTTCAAAGTTCATTAATCAGGATTTTCGAACTCACAAGAAGGAACTGCTATTCCAGCATGAATTGAGTCGTATGCAAGATACAATGGTTTATGCAGAGAGTATGAAAAAGCTAGATAAGGTAGTAATCGAAGCAAAGGAACTTCGCGCGTTGAGAAAACTAATGCAAGCTGATATGCGTGTTGTTCAAAATAAAATTTATCGCGCGGAAGGGCGTATGTGGCAACTTCGATATGGAGATAATTCCAGTAAGGAATCTGCTGGACCCGCGCGCCAATTTATCAAACCTTGTCCGGCCAATGACTGCAATGGTTTCTTGAGCACTCATTGGCGATGCAAGGTGTGCGATATTCAAGTTTGCGCCACATGTCATGAAATCAAGGGAATGATTCCAGAGGGTATTAAGCCAACCGCGGCTTTCCCAGATCATGTCTGCGATCCTGGTAATGTTGCGACCGCACAAATGCTTAAGAAAGACTCTAAAAATTGTCCAGCATGCGGGGTTACCATCCATAAGACTGAAGGGTGTAATCAGATGTGGTGCACAAACTGCAATACTGCTTTCAGTTGGCGCACCGGTAAACGTATTAATGGGGTGGTTCATAATCCCCACTTCTTTGAATGGCAGCGTCAAAATAATGGTGTAGTGGCGCGGACGCCGGGAGATATTCCTTGTGGCGGTTTTCCCCGTTGGCGAGATTTCTCCATTGCGATGGGATCCACGTTCACGATGAACGAATCTAATCCCGCGGTTCACGACGTAGTTCATGGCTCAGCGGATACGAATAGCAGTTTTTATAAAGAATGGGTTCCCTATGCAGTTGCAGGAAAATATAGCAAGATGAATATCCTATGCACCGCGTGCGCGGTGCTGCCCCCCGCGAGCACGGAAAACCCGCGGATCCGGGGCACCTGCAAGTACGAAAAGGGCTGCGGTCGAGCAGCCGCGTTCTCGTGGAAGGATATTACGCGGATATTCTACCGAAATGTAGCCCATTTTAATCGCATAGAAATGCGTGAATATGAGGAAGAGCGGGAGCGGACTAACGCTGGTCATGGCAATCGTGATCTCCGAGCTCGATATATACTAGGAAAGATTAGCGGAGAGGTGCTGAAGGATAATGCTATCCGCCGTAATCTTAAAAGCTCCAAGGCTATAGATATCTTTAATGTCTTTGAGCTTATGAATAATATTGGGAGAGAAAGCCTCATTTCTATGATGCGAGAGCCCAATATCGCCAATATCGAGAAACGCTTTATGAATACATATCGGGTTATGGACTATTGTAATAACGAACTTAAAAAAATTAGTGCAGTATACAATCAATCAGTTCCTATTATTCGCGCCGATTTCTATACGCAAAGCACAAAATTCTCTAAGCGGGCGGTGTTTGGGAAGTAAATAATTGCTTCATATATGCAATCACTGCCCCCTCGTCATCTTCTAGTCTCTCCGTTTTAAGTCGCGTCACACCTTGACCCCGACACATATGACCTTTCCCTTTAAATAATACCTTTTCTAATGCCGTGACAATACCCTTATCCAATTGTTCCCGACAGCACCAATGCTGTCCCTTGTATATACAGCGATTGTAACCCACATTACTATAGATACGATAATATTGGTCACGATGTCGAAAATTCATTACATAGCCAATTCCCATTATTTTCTTATTTCCTTGCGAAATATTCATCTCGATAACATATACCGGTTCACCTAATCGAATCGCTTTGGGCATCTCAACCGGCAATCCATAAATGCAAGTATCCTTGCGGTTTTCCTTACGATATTGCAGATTCTGTGCCCAAGTCTCATTCGTAAAACGTGTAGTTCCTAGATGAAATCGAAGCATTTTGTATATCATTTTAAACATAACTGAAAATCAATTTTTAGTTATCTTTAGTTATCTTTTTTTAGTGCGCTTTTTAAAGCGGCGACGTTTTCTGCGGGAACGACGATGCCTTTTGCGTTTTTTCGTTCGTCGTGATCTACGGGGCCTCCGCCGAGGTCCCTGCGCTTTTCTCAATCGCCTCTTCCTTTCGGTCAGAAAAATCGCCGCGTGTTCACGATGAGCGTGACGCTCGAGAGCACGCAGTCGCCGTTCTCGGCGGCGGCGTGTTTTTCTACCACCCGCTTTAATCTTCTCTCCTTTCCATCTTCGCGACCGGACCCAGCTGGGAAAATGCTTTGTCGCCGAGGGGTGTCCCTCCAGAACTTTGTGGTGTCTGTTGCACTCAGCAACAAGGCGTGCTATATCTTTGTTTACCTGAGATATCTGCGAATCCCAGTGCCCACCCTGCATTGCCTCTTCCTGGTAATCCTTGCGTTCCTCCTTCGCCGCCTTGAGGTCCCCCATGCACTTATCCATACGATTTACGTTGTTAGCCATATATATATAATCTAGATTTTTGGTTTTCCCGATGGTGATATTCATATATATATAATCTAGATTTTTATTTTGCCCGATGGTGATAATCCTAAAATACACTTTCTCTCCCGATTCGATAATTGAAAGTAGTCTGCAATCGTCTCATCAGTTATCGTTTCAGGAAAATCATCCAGTTTCGTAATATCAGGTATCAACTCGAATACATACTTTTCTAGGTATTTCATACGATAACGCGTGCCTTCAAATAGATAGAGAGCAAACTTTGTGGAGAGAAATGCCTTCCATTGTTCAAATTGATCTGATGTTTGCTTCACAATCACATAATTATCTCTCCGTGATATCCCATATTCACCCGTTTTATCATAATAAGGAAATCCATACATTTTATGCGCCAGTATTAATTTGGGTTCGCCATAGTAAGCAAGTGGTATATTACTATATTCAAATACAAGAGAAGGGGTCTTATTCTGTATAATACATGTTCGTACATTACAATATGAGCAGTCCGTAGTTTTGGATTTGGAGAGAAGAGCCCGTTTGGACGGCATCGATGTTTTAATAACGTGTGGATGCCCAACTTTTTTAAGATAGGGCTGCAGTTTGCAAAAAATAGAGGCACCAAAGACAGGAATCGGCTTCTTTTCTCTCATAAGATATGGCAGATATCTCTCGACACTACGATCGTAGAGAGAAACGACGCCCCGGGACGGAGCTTTCGTTAATAAGAAAAAACAAGTTGGCGTTTGCGCATGCCCATGAAAGATTTTATTGCTTTCAGTATTTGAAAAACAATGAATTTTATCTATATTCAGAGAAGTTAACAAGGGATATATCTTGGCTTTGTCAGGTTTCAACCAAATACTAGGTGTTATCATTAGTAAATTTCCACCAGGTTTTAATAGTTGCAAGGAGTAGCGTACAAAAGACGGCCATATTGTTTTACCATCATTCTTTTTACTTAATACAGAATTGGTAGGTACTTTGATATTCCCATTAATATTAAAGGGTGGGTTTCCGGCGATGATATCAAAGGATATATTTGTTGTCCACGAGAGAAAATCAGCGTGCCTAATATTAGCTTTCTCTCCGAATACTTGTTTTAGATAGGCAGTATGTTCTTCATTTACCTCTACCATATACAGCATATTCTCAATAATGTGTTGTTTTCTAGTTATATCGTCTGGAATTATAGTTTGAAGAGAGAGAAAGAGTCGATTATAGACACTAATCATAAAGTTGCCCCGACCACAGGCCGGGTCTAACCATACAAGAGAGGGGTCAGACCATTTCTCTCCCGATATTAAATCTAACATCATCCTGATGAGAGAAAAATCAGTCTCAACCTCACCTAATATCTCCTTATTTTGACTACTGGGATTATACCCAAGAGCAGGAACGTCCAACAACATATATTTTCAAAATGTTATATTAACTAAAATTGAACGTAAAAAATATTATGATTGATATTAATAAAGAAATGGCGCTCCTTACTTGCTTAGATGCATGGGGGGATACTTTGGGTCCAATAAAAGATTATTGCAATATATCTATGCTACTAGCCATAGCTGGCGTGAATAAAAGGTGTTTGGGTATGATCCAAGCACATTTTAAAAAAATGCGAGAGAAGCACAAGCATCCATCCGATTCTCTCAAAATTAATAAAGTACATATTGATGATTATAATTGGCATTATGATCTATCGTCTCTCGATGTAGAGAGTGCGAAAAGCACGCTGTCTGATTGCCTGATTAGAGTCTCTTGTTACAAGCGACGGGGGCTGGGTATTGACTACCCGACGCCTAAAATAGTTGTTATTCGTGCTGTGAGTATACGAAACAATGGTTTGGGCACGCGTTTATATGCGTGGGTGCTTACCCACCGGACTTATAGCTCATCGGGAGCATATCCCGATTGGTTTTCGTTGAATAATTCATCTATGATGCCCACGGCTACTTTGCTGGAGATAATTCCTTGGCGTTAGGCGGTTAAATTTTTTAATAGAATCGCAGACTCCCCACCCCGAAATTAAAGCCGCTTATATTGCTCAGATAATTTTGTATGGTTGTTGGGGGTCTTTTTGGACCATATTTGGCTGCAAAAGCAGCCGCCTTCGCCACGCCGCCGGGTCGGGCGAGGATGGCTGCCAGCACACCTTCATACTGAACTGGATTTGCCCACGCCCATGATGACATGAGATCGATACCTCGAAAAGCAAAGGTACCGGCTGGCATCGGTACAATAGAGCAAGGACTGCCGAAGAGATTTTCTGTTGGTGTCATACAAACATAGTCACCACCCAGCGTGCTAATTGCTGCCGTAGCCTTGGAAACACGGGCAATAGCCACACTATCACAAGATGTTTCCAAACAACCTACCACAAACACACCATTTCCTCCTTTACATGGATCTGGCCATGCCTGTCCGAGAGGAGGCGTTCCACAATTAATGCGCAAACAACCAACAATGATGACACCCGCTCCACCATGACACCCTTCACACGTCCCACACCCGGTACAATCTGCGCAACAATCAACGGCTGCACCTGTATTACAACCCACTGTAACACAAGCTACAATTGCTATCCCTGCGCCATTATTGCAAGGAGCGTCAGAATCGCAACAACACTCAAGTGTGTTATTATCAAGCATATTTGTTTTGCCATCATACGCCCAACAACAACCACTAGCACAACAGAGTGTCGTGTATATAACTCCCGAACCATCGATAGAAGTATATGTGGCATTCCAACCATCTGGCTTTTGAAATACATTCCATGCCAATCGCATCGTTGCCGGTCCAATACCCAAAGCGTATAATAAAATTAGCGGGATTCCCGTCTCTGCAGAAATAGCATCCAAAAAGGCAATCGAGACCGGTACTTCGCAGGCGCACTTGGAGAGATCACATGGTGCGCATAGAGCATGACCATATTGCATTCTTCGCAGAGTCGCAAAGCTATCAGCTTTACGTAAATAGCCTGAAACATCCAATATTACAGAGGCATTGTAATTCTGACATTCCTGTTTTTTATATAATTCTTTTATATGCGTGTAAATTACACTATCTCCTTTGTTGCGTGTGCTTTGACTAGCAGATAGATCGGGTTTTCCATTCCCAAAACAATGCATCTATATATTTCCTAGATATTAAACTTTATAAAGACATTTAAACTCTAATGCCATGGAAAAATCCATATTATTCAGAGAGATAATGCGTCCAAATAGGTCTAATATACGTATGTGTAATTTTCTGACATCTACAGGACCAAAGTATGACCTAGAGTTGTAGACATTGTCGATTGGTTCATTTGTTGTAGAGAAGAATGCATACTGCTTCCATGATAATCTTGCTAAAATATTTTCAGGTTGTGTGAGAGAAGAGTTGAAAACACCAACGATATTTTCACTATGATTCTTATTATAATCATCGACAACTAGATATAAGTAGCGAAGACCGCGGTAATCATAGATACCTTCAGATGTATATGCTGTATTATTTTCATACTTACCAAAACGATAGCCAAGCATCCATCCAAGCTTTAATTGAATAGGCGCCGGAGAGAACTCCGCGGGATCGGTATTCCTAGTATTGAAGAGCAAAGTCAGTGCTGTTACAGGCATCCCACCCACAACAGCGCCACTCGGATCTGGACACGGCGGAGCGCCAATGCATGGGGGATTCCCACTGGGATCAACTACAATAAAATTATCATCTCCTGCGCCGGCAATAACAACCTTCCCTGTCCGTCTATCAATAATTGCTTGGATACGACCTCCAGTACCATAAGGCTCCTCGCGAGAAAATTGAAAGTTTAATTCTGTTTGCATATCAGCATTACATGATCCGCAAGGAATTGGAAAATAGTTTCCATCTCGCAAGACAATATTCACCTCATGATGAGTTCCTCCACCCAAAATACCGCCAGATAAATCATAAATAATGGTAAAGAAATTATTTCCTAAAGCGTCACTAACCGCATATATACTCTGAGGTAACTCACAAGCAACTAATTTCATTTCCACAACATTTCGAATCTCTGTAGGTAGCGTCAACGTAAAATCCGAAGCTTTGGTGGTAAAATAATTATTTCTAAATGTTGAATCAATATTGATAGTCTTTATCATTATATTTTTGTCACCTTGATTGCTTATAGTATAAGGATTCAATATCCCACTATCTGGAATTTTTGGTCTCTTTATCAGAGGATGCCCAGAACTCATCACAATCTCGTTTTTCTTTAATTTTGGCTCCAGAATTGGATCTGTTAAAGTCTGCGATAACTCAGCAATAGCAGAATTAATAAATAAATCTACCTTTTTACGATCCTTGTCCTTCAGATTCTTATCTTTTGAAACCTTTTTACGAATCTTCTCACCACATACTAAAATTTGCCCCTTCGTATACGGATACTTCAAGGCAAAAAGATCCTCAAGCTCATCGCGTTTGTACTCGCCAATATTCAGGTTAAATAAATTACTCATATATATATTCTAATGCTTATTTTTAAATAGATGATTACCCTTTTCAATGACCCAAAATTGGATAGCAGTTGTAGGAAATAACTTAATGTATGTAGCAAATAAACCACGATAAAGCCCTCTAAATCCTTCAAGATGCATTATTTTTCGCACACAATCTCGAATACCAGTATATACCGGTACACTATCATCAAATCCTTGCAATTGAAGACGCCGACGTACTAAATCTGTAGGATATGTTATACTCACAGCACCAATACCCGCCAATCCACCACCCAGTAATTTTCTATTTGTTTCGCTCAAGCCCGTTCTCTCAAGCAAAGGAGGTAATTGATGATAAAACATAAAACTAAAAGCATTATAGGGACCAAATCCAAGCAGGCTCATGCCTAATCCTCGATACATCTCTCTCACCCTCATTTGCCTGAGCGCATCACCCAATGATGCATAATGGGAATTTTGACTTTGCAAAGTGAGACGGGAGCGCGCCGTTTCCATAGGATATATTATCGCCATTGCCGTCATACCACTCACAGCCCCACAAAGAAAATTCTGTAATGCAGTATACTTCACATCCGCAAACACACTCGTCTTACTCCTCTCAAATAAAGCATACGTAATCGCAAATTGCGGAAAAGCACGCATACAATTTGTACCATTTCCCTTCCATAAATAGCTAACACCCTCGCGTTGTAGCACCGCACGTAGTGTGCTATAAGGCATGAAACTATTTTGACGCTGTATTTTGAATAGTTCCAGAGGAGCAGTAGCTGTTCGAGAGATAACTGCCGCGGACCCTCCAGTTAGTAAGTCATTCATTCCTCAAGCATACCTATTTATCTTTAGATAAATTGGGATAAATATTACTTGAATTACTCGTATTATTAAATTAAAAACAAAATAATTATTTTAATTCAAAGATGAGTTCACAGATGACCTGTTTTTTTAAATCTAACAAGGAAAACTCCGCATTCGTCCCCGAAATATACGTTTATACAGATGGCGCGTGTAGTAATAACGGCAAACCAAATGCGAAAGCAGGCGCAGGTGTCTTTTTTGGAGAAGGGGATTCAAGAAATCTTTCCAAAAGAGTAATGGGAAGACAAACAAATAATGTTGCCGAATTATCTGCTATAATAATGGCATATCATATATTAGAAAATGAGATTGAAGCTGGTAAGAATATTTTAATATGTTCAGATTCCAATATTGCAATAGGATGGTGCACAACAACAGGAAGAAAATACGCAAATAATAATTGGAAGAAGAAGGGAAAGAATACGGAGAAGAAAATACCAAATGTGGAATTAATACAAGAAGCATATGAATTATTTAATAAAAAATCTAATATTCAATTCTTAAAGGTAGCAGCACATACAGGCGGTTCCGATAAACATTCAGTCGGCAATGATGGTGCAGATAAATTAGCTAATCAAGCAATAGGAGTATTTGAATGTCCGTATAACACTAAAAAGATATATCTTGATGTTCCATATGAAAAAAAGGATCCCATTAAACAACTGGGTGCACGATGGGACAAAAACAAAAAGAAATGGTATATAATGAGTAATCTATCGGAAGAAAAGAGAGAAGCAATCGAGAATATTTTAAAATGTCCGGCACAATTTGAAAGAATATATCTTGATGTCCCATATGCAAAAAAGGACCCCGTTAAAAAACTGGGCGCACGATGGGATAAGAACAAAAAGAAATGGTATGTAATGAGCAATATATCCCAAGAAAAGAGGGAAGCAATTGATGATATTTTAAATTAAAGGGTTTCATATCAACAATTAAAAAATGTACAGGAATTCCTTACTTCGACCTCTTTCGAATATGTATATTAATGCGGATGTCGGGGCATTATTAACTTTCCTTCTTTTCATCCATCAAAAGAATAGCCATAGCTGCATAATTATGTAGGTCCATAAGTGTATCCCGCACGCTTTCATCTTCTACTAGAATGATGCTATTTTTGGTGATTGAGGCGAGCCGTTGAATCTTATCTCCAAGGCGAACGATGACGCCGATGGGTCCAAACTTGGCGAAAGCATCTCCATAATCCTTATTTTTCTTTGCAAAAAGCTCACGGGCTTGGTCTTGAACACGTTTTAGTTGGTCTACTCTGTCCATTTTATTGATATAAAAACGGATTTGTTTTATATCAATTTTATAATTTCAAATTTCTTTATGTTAAATCAATAACATTTGTGGGAACGCATATTGCCCTTGCGCCCTCTTCGTCCTTTCCGCCCGCTACTATTTGACATTTTTCTTTCCCCTCCTTCGCCTCCGTCTCGCAACAAGCTTGATATCTCCGACCAGGACAATCTATTAGATGCTTTTTCAATGGTTCTTTTTCGGGTGGACAACTTGTACCGCCGCGTTTTCGGCGCGTTTTTCGGCGTGTTTTTCTTCGCCGGACACGACGACTTTTCCTGCGACCCCCACGTTTTCTGCGATTTTTTCTACGACGACGCGTTCTCCGGCGACCGCCATGCGCGACACCCCGCTGAGCCTTGACTCTATGAGCTACACCAGTTTTTCTGGCCGATTTCATAGGTTTATAAACTTGAAAAAATTCAAAATGTTGGTCCCGACCGGTGCTAAACCACTGCCCGAACTCGTGGTCGTCGTTAATGATACTGAATCCGACGTGCGGCGCCGGCGCGCGCTCGTCATCCCCTTGTCGACGGAAAGTTAAAACTTTATTAAGTTTTCCCTCGCCACCGCCGCCGTCGCCCATCGCGGTCTCCCACGAGTTGCCTTCGGTCAACAAAAATTTAATATTTTTATCGATATACATATTAAGAAAATCGACGATATTATTCTCGCCTTGTTCGACAGGTAGCCACGCGACCCTGCCGCCACTTTGAGCGTCAAAAAATTCATCATCATCATCATTTTCCTTAGCATCAAAAAATGTATTTTTTTCAGCAAAATCATGTGCCTGAGC
>Ga0209402_10001372_pt1 | contig 26686 bp, 19 predicted proteins | sample ArcticOcean_MG_C_3_FD_187437 | JGI IMG/M metagenome (GOLD analysis project Ga0209402, IMG submission 187437) | Marine microbial communities from western Arctic Ocean - ArcticOcean_MG_CB8_126 (SPAdes) (version 2) | ecosystem: Environmental > Aquatic > Marine > Oceanic | place: Arctic Ocean... | reverse complement strand
GGCGGCTCGATCGCTTTCGGACCCGACGGCCACCTCTACATCGGACTCGGTGACGGCGGAGGCCGCAACGACCCCAAGCTCACCGGCCAGGACCTCACAAACCTCATGGGTGGACTGCTCCGTATCGACGTCGACCACACCGACGGCGACCTGCAATACGCCATCCCCAAGGACAACCCCTTCCTGGACCGAAAGGGCGCTCGCCCGGAACTCTACGCCTACGGCTTCAGAAACCCCTGGCGAATCTCCTTCGACCGCAAAACCGGACTCCTCTGGGCCGCAGACGTCGGACAGGACCTCTGGGAAGAAATCAACATCGTCAAGAAAGGCGGTAACTACGGCTGGAGCCTCAAGGAAGCCAGCTTCAACTTCGGTAACCTCACCCGCACTCCCGCCGACCCCGCCATCGATCCCGTCTGGGAATACGATCACCAGGTGGGGAAATCGATCACCGGAGGGTTGGTGTATCGAGGCAACCGCCTGCCGGAACTCCAAGGCCACTACGTCTATGCCGACTTCGTCTCCGGCAAGATCTGGGCCCTGAAGATCAATCACAAGACCGGCCGAGTCCTGAAAAACTTCCGCATCCCGTCCAACCGCATGCCAGTCCTCGCCTTCGGCGAAGATGAAATGGGCGAACTGTACTTCGCCACCGAAACGGTCAACGGCCGAGGTCTCCACCGCTTCGAACGCACCACCAACGACTAATCCCAGTCGACCCAGCCCGCTCAATCCCCGCCCCCACTCGAGACCCGTCATGACGACCGCCTCGATCTCCGATCTTGCCTTCACCCGCTACAGCGTCGACCTCACATCCGGAACCATCGACGGCCGCACTCACGACTGCGAGGACCTGGAAGATGTGCTCGGGGGTATTGCCCGAGGCTTCAAGTTCATCGAGAACTACCCGGTCAGCGACGCCTACGATCCGGCCGCCACCCTGCTCTTGACCCTCGGAGTCCTCTCCGGCTCCAACGCGATGACCGGACTCCGCGCGTACTTCGTCGCCTACTCGCCACTCAAGCGGTCGCATACCGGGCTCCCCTCGGCCATGTGGTCCGCCGGCAGCGGCAAGTTCGGCACCAAGCTCAGGCAACTCGACGTCGACGAAATCGTCCTCTCCGGACGCAGCGACACTCCCGTACTGCTCCACATCACTCGCGAATCCGACACCCCCGACTCGCCCGTGACCATGACACTCCAAGACGCCAGCGATCTCGTTGGCCTTAGAGTCAACGCCAAGATCCAATCGCTCAAACAACGCTTTGGCGACAACGCACACTTTGCCGTCATCGGACCCGCCGGCGAAAACTACAACTCCGTCCGCTACGCCGCAGTTGCACTCTCGACCGAAAATCAACTGAAAAGCGGCGACCCCAAGCCCCGCTTCTGCGGTCGAGGCGGCATGGGCAGCATCATGGGCTCCAAAAACCTGATCGCGATCGTCGCCGACACCGCCGACGTCCGAAACCCCGATGCCCCCAGCTTCAAGGAACTCAACATCGAAGTCGCCAAGGGCGACGGCAGCGCCCGTTTTCGCGACAACGCCACCGATCGACTCGGAGGCACATGGGCCAACTACGTGCCGCTGAACCAGAAACACGCTCTGCCGGAAATGAACTTCAACCCCACCGGCACCGATGCCTCCTTTGTCCTTCACCGGCAACACGTCCAGGACAGCGGCCAGTTCGTCATCAAGGACGAATCGTGCTACCGCTGTGGTATCAAATGCCACAAGAACGTCTACGACATCGATGACAATGGCCAGGCCGGGAAGTTTCGAGCCAAACTCGACTACGAACCACTCAACCTGCTCGCCAGCAACATCGGTATCTTCGACGCCGATCAAGCCTGCACCATCGTCGAACTCGTCGACGAACTCGGCTTCGATTCGATCTCGGCCGGAGTCTCTCTCAGCTACTTGATGGAATACAACCGACGACACGCCGACGACGGACGAGCACTCGCCGATGGCCCCCGCTACGGCGACTTCCCCAGCATCCTCCAGGCACTCACCGACTCCGCAGAAGGACGCTCCAATCGCCTCGGACAAGGCGTGCTGCGAATCGGCGAAGAACTGGGCGACGGCGACTACGCCATGCACTGCAAAGGCCTGGAACTGCCCGCCTACCTGCCTCAAACCAACCCCGGCTACCCGTGGGCCATGGCCGGTGGACACATGTCGATGCGGACCTTCCTGCTACTGCTCTTCGAAGGCGACACCAGCATGGATTATTGGGTCGGTGCCATCACCGACCCAGATCGCGGACTCATCCAGTTCCCCTACGACATGGTCGGACTCTGCAAGTTCGCCGGACTCCCGGCAGCCGCACTCGCCGATGCCGTCGCCGAATTGACCGGCCTCGACGTCACCGCCGACTCGCTCAGAGAAATGACCGTCAAGACATTCCTGCGTGGCTACCGGCTCGAAAAACTCCAGGGCATGACCATCGAGGACTACTCACTTCCACAGGATGCACTCAACAACTACCCCAACGTCGAACTCCCAGACTTCGTCACTCCTGAATTCTTCGCCGAACTCCAAATCAAGGTCACCGGCATCTTCGACCAAATGCTCAACGACACCGACATCGGCACCCTGCCCGCCTAACCACCACCAGCCAAAAACACCAACCCCACCTCGTCGCCCTCCACCAACTCCTGCGACGACAACTCGGAACCCGCAACCGCTCGTTCGTTGCACAACACCATCAGGTGCACGTGCAATTGCCCCGCCGAGTCAAACAGCCGCGATCCGACGCTCGGATATCGCGACACCAAATCGGCCAACGCCCCACCCAACGTCGTTGCCGATACGCTCACCCGACGCTCGCCATCACAGTACTTGCCCAACCCCTCGGGCAAACGAATTGTTACCATCTCGACATCCCACCCCACTCAACCTCGAACGACCACGCCAGACAGTCTGAACAACCGGCTTCCGGATTGCATCACAACCACCCCCCCCACTCACACCCCGCAACTGGAACCCGACCCAACACCCGCGTAAACTCAACCTCCCAGCACGGCAACCCGTCGCAACAACTCACGAGCCGATCATGAACCCCATGCATCTCACCGACCGACTGCAGCCAATCACCGCACTGGCCCTCGCTCTCGCTCTTTCCCTCGTGACAACCGCCTCCGCACAATCCACCCCAAACACCAACACGACCGCCAAAAAGAACACCAACCAGGTCTCCGAACGACAGATCGCCGACGCGCTCAAACTAGCTGGCGACAACCGACCGGCCATCCAAAAAGCCCTCGACACGGCACCCGCCGAACAACGAACCGGCATCAGATTCCTCGTGGCCTACATGCCACCACATGACCTCAAGTCGCTCACCTCCGACTTTCTGCTCGACCAGACCCGCTACGCCTACACCGCCTGGAAACAATCCGTTTGGACCGAACAGGTCCCCGAATCCGTCTTCCTCAATGATGTCCTGCCCTACGCCAGCATCAACGAGCGTCGAGACAATTGGCGAGCCGATTTCTACAAACGATTCGCCCCGGCAGTCAAAACCGCCAAGACCACCGGCCAGGCCGCCACGCTGCTCAATCGAGCCATCTTCGGACAAACCCGGGTTCGCTACTCGACCGCTCGCCCCAAGGCCGATCAAAGCCCCTACGAATCAATTGAAGCCGGACTGGCCAGCTGCACCGGTCTCAGCGTCCTGCTGATCGACGCCTGCCGAGCCGTCGGAATCCCTGCACGCTTCGTCGGCACACCACTCTGGGCCGATCGCTCCGGAAACCACTCGTGGATCGAAGTCTACCACCAGGGCGATTGGCACTTCACCGGTGCCGCCGAGCCGACCGGAGATCGACTCGATCGGGCCTGGTTCCTCGGACGGGCCGCGAAAGCCAAGGCCAAGCACCCACTCCACGCCATCTACGCCACCAGCTACAAACCCACCGGCCTGACTTTCCCCATGCCCTGGCTTCCGGCAGCCAAGTACGTCCACGCCGTCAACGTCACGCACCGCTATCTGCCCAAACCAAAAAACACCTCCCCAACACCCCCCGACTCAAAGGTCTCGGCCACCGCCATCAAGTCACTCGTCACCTGGCTCGAACAGCCTCGCAATAATAGACCTCCGCTGACTCGGCAAGACTTCGCCAAGGCTCCACTCACCCGGCCCGACTCGACCCACGCACGCAGACTGCTGTGGGACGACCACGTGACAAGAATCCGACACGAACGGGCCAAGGAAATGAAGACGCGTATCCTCGAGCACGGCAAACTCAAGATGCCGTTCCACTACACCGTCTACGGCAAGAAACCCCGCTCCGGACGCAGCCTCTACATCTCGATGCACGGCGGAGGTGGAGCACCCAAGGCGGTCAACGACCAACAATGGAACAACCAGAAAACACTCTATAAACCCGTCGAAGGCGTCTACGTCGCACCCCGTGCACCCACCAATACCTGGAACCTCTGGCACCAAGGACATATCGATCCGCTGTTCGATCGACTTATCGAGAACCTCATCGTTTTCGAAGATGTGGATCCCGATCGAGTCTACCTGATGGGGTACTCGGCCGGCGGCGACGGGGTCTACCAGGTCGCTCCACGAATGGCCGATCGACTCGCCGCCGCCGCAATGATGGCCGGACACCCCAACGAATCGACACCACACTCGCTCAGAAATATCGGCTTCACCATCCACATGGGCGGACGCGACAAGGCCTACAACCGAAATGCCGTCGCCGCCGCCTGGGGCAAACAACTCGAATCGCTCCAGAAAGCCGACCCCGACGGTTACCAACACCTCGTCAAGATCTACCCCGACAAGGGGCACTGGATGGATCGACTCGATGCGGCCGCCGTGCCCTGGATGGCAAAGTTCCGACGCAACCTGCACCCCAAACGCATCGTTTGGAAACAAGATGATGTCACACACTCGCGGTTCTACTGGCTGGCCGTCGACTCTCTCAACCGAAAAGCTCGCTCCACAATCATCGCCTCCCGAAATGGACAAACCATCCGCATCCCAACCAGTAACATCAAACAACTCACCATCCGACTCGATGACCAAATGCTCGATCTCGATCAACCGGTTCGCATCCAATCCGCAACCGGAATGCTGCACCAGGCCGTCGTCCCCAGAACACTCGCCGCACTCGCCAGGACTCTCGAAGAACGAGGCGACCCGAATGGCATGTTCGCGGCCGAAGTGACGGTCGTCTGGCCCGATGCCGCCGACACGAAATAGCTCGTCCTCAACCCTGCTGCCACAACACCTCGAAAGTCAACCGCCATGGACCGCCGCAGCTTCCTGACCAGCACCGCTGCACTCTCCGCAGCCGCCACCACCACCACCACCCTCAACGCCGCCGAATCACGCCAGGCCGCTGACGAGCTCACCCGGGCTCTCAACCCCAGAATCCAAGCCGACCGCCAGGCCGCTCTCGCAATACTCAAACCCGACACCCGCACGCTCGAACGAGGACTCCGACTCCACGCCGAATCCCTCATCTTCGACGGCTACGGTTTCTCGCCCCGCTCCGCTCTCGATGGGACCGCCTACGCCGAAGCCGTCCGCGCCGGTGCCTCCAGTCGCGAACTGAAAGACCTCCGCGAAGACATGTCGATGACCCGCTGTGTCACCGACCCAGAAGAACAACGCGAGTACCGCGACGCGTGGCGAGCCTCCGGTGTCACCTGCATCTTTCAGAATGCCGGCGAAGAAGGCCAGGACCCGCTGCGACTCATCAAACGGCTCGCTCGCTTCACCTACGCCACAGACATGATCCCCGAGATCGTCTCCAAAGCCGCATTGCCACAAGACATCCTCGACGCCAAATCAGAACGCCGCCACTGCCTCTACTTCACCGGCAACGGCGTCCCGCTGACGCAACACTGGAACTCGATCCCCGATGAACTCAGATACCTCAAGGTCTTTTTTCAACTCGGCATCCGCATGATGCACCTCACCTACCAACGACGAAACATGATCGGCGACGGTTGCGCCGAAAAAGCCAACGCCGGTCTCAGTGACTTTGGACGAGCCGTGATTGGCGAGATGAACCGCGTCGGAGTCATCCCCGATTGTGCCCACTCCGGCTGGCAAACCAGCCTCGAAGCCGCCCAGATCTCGGACAAACCGGTCGTCGCCAGTCACACCACCTGCGGGAAACTCTACCCTCACATCCGCAGCAAACCCGATGCGGTCATCAAGGCGATCGCCGCCACTGGAGGCTACGTCGGCATCTGCTGCATCTCCAGATTCCTTCGCGGACAAGGTGACATCAACTCGCTGCTGAATCATATCGACCACGTGGTCCAGACCGTCGGAGTCGACCACGTCACGCTCGGCACCGATGTCGCCTACACCTCCCAGAACGCCGCCAACGAAAACAAGAAACTTCCCGCCCGACCGAGACAACGCAAAGAGTTCCGCTCGCTGTGGCCAGCAGACAATTACCCCATTACACAATCCGCCTCCCGCAGTATCGCCTGGACCAACTGGCCACTCTTCACCGTCGGACTCGTCCAACGTGGCTACAACGACAAGGACATCCGAAAAATTATCGGTGGCAACGTTTTGCGAGTCGCCCGGGAATCGTTGACAGCCACACCCTGACGCCGCCCCACTCCATCCCAGGGACTGGCTCTCCTCGCCGCCAGGCGAGGGGCCCGTCCCAATACCACCCCCCCGATCCCACACGCCATGTCCCAATACCCACCCGACCCGGCCGATCTCCCTCAACCAAACCCCTTCTCGCCTTCGCTCCCAGACCAAGTCGGTACTCTGCCCTCCGACTCCCCAACCCACAATTACCCCGCATCAATGTACACCAACCCGCTGGCAATCGGCTCGCTGGTCGCCGGCCTGGCCAGTGTACTTCTCATCACCACGTGCTTTTGCTGCGGACCGTTCGCACTGATCGGCTCAGCCCCCAGCGTCATCGCCATCATTCTCGGACTGATCGCTCTCTCGCAAATCAAGGTCGGCAATGGCACCGGACGCCGATTGGCCATCAGTGGCATCATCTGCGGTCTGCTCTCGCTACTCATCCTGATCGCAGCCGTTAGCTGGTTCTTCTTCCAGGAACCGAAACAGAAAGTCGACGGTATCCAATGGCCCAACGCCGAGCCCATCCAACTCGAGTTCAAAGGTGACGAACCGGTAGAACTGCCCGATGTCCAGCTGATCCCCGTCGAACCGGTTGACGAACCAGTAGACAAGCCCGATTCCGAACCGGTTGACACGCCGCCCAAAGCACTCCAACCCAAGGACGTCCCAGACGACAAACCGAGACAATCACCCGAAAACCAGCAGACGGCTCCGAAGGAACTCGAATCAAACTCCGCCGCTCCTCAGGAACCTCGTAATGCCGACACCAGGTCGGTGCGGGATGCGTGCCAGGCCGGAGCAATCCCCGCCAGAACTCCAACCGCCAACGAAACCGCCACGCCCACCGCGACCAGACGACCGGTGGCCTGAAACGCAATCGTCACGGCCTCGGCTCCAACCGACATCGGCATCACCTCCAACGTCACAACAGCCAACACCAAACCCAACACACCACCCAACACACTCAACACCGCGCTCTCGATCAACACCAACCCGAACACTGCTCCACCGGTGAAACCAATCGTCTGAAGCACCGCGTGCTCCTTCACCCGGTCCTGCACCGACATCAGCGTCGTCGTCGCCACCAGCGACAACACCAGGCCCACACACGCCAGGCCCAGGTAACGCGACATCCTGATCAACTGCGAAAGGTCTCCGAGACTCTTCAACTGAAACGCTCCCTTGGGACGAGTGTCCGTCGCGACCTGGCCAGACCGGAACATCTCGTCAATCGCCACACCGGTCGCCACCGCGTCCGCCGTTTCGTCCAGTTGAACCTCGATCTGAGTCACCCGTCCCTGCAAATCACGACCGTGGCGACGCTGCAGGAATGCCAGGTGAGTGTAAATGTAGTTCTCCTCGGCCGGGTCGTCCGACTCGAACACGCCAACCACACGCACCGTGACACCACCAATCGACAGCGAATCGCCCGTGCCACGACGCTCGGCCACCGCTCGACCTACGATCGCCGCATCCTGATTCGATCGCGACTCGAAATCCGACCAAGAACCACTCAATAACCGGAAATCCCGAACCCGCCGCACCTCCTCGGCCGGCAACCCGTAAAACACCACCACGTCCAGACTCGCTCGACAGTTGTTCGTGAAGACCTGGATCGGTACCGCACGCTTGACTCCAGGCAACTCCTCGATCTTTGACCGGTAATCCTCGGGCAATTGACTGGTCGCCGGGCAAAACTTGTTGGCTTGGAATACGATCAACGACCGTTCGCCCGCCTGCCGATTCCGCAGATCCTCCATCCCCTCCTGCACCGCACCCACAAAACAAAACACGTACAACGCAACGGCCGAACCGGCCAACGTCAAAAGCGTACGAGACCTGTGTCGCCAGAGTGTCTTGAGAATGTAGGGGAGGAACCGGGTCATGCTGGCTCCCCAATACCCAGTACCTCGCCACCCGATTCCATCAACAGGCCGCTGACCAACTCCAATTGACGACCAGCCACGTTGGACGCCTGGTTGTCGTGAGTCACCATCAAGAGCGTGATGTCGAGTTCGCGGTTCAGTCGTCCCAGCAACCCGAGTATCTGCTCGGATGTCTCGGAGTCCAGATCGCCGGTCGGTTCGTCGGCCACCACCAAAGTTGGATGAGCCACAATCGCACGGGCGATCCCGACCCTCTGTTCCTGACCGCCCGACAGCTGCCGGGGATAGTGACTGGCCCGATCCGACAAATCCACCGCCTGAAGTGCAATGTCCACACGCCGCTGCCGGTCGGCTCGAGACATCTTTACCAACAACAACGGCAACTCGACATTCTCCCACGCCGTCAACACCGGCACCAGATTGTGGTCCTGGAAAATGTAACCGATGTGCTCGGCTCGCCACCTGGCCAACTGGCTCCGCGACAACGACGTAATGTCAACACCCGCCACCCGGATCGTGCCCTCATCAGGCGTGTCGATACCTGCCAACAGATTCAACAACGTCGATTTGCCGCTGCCGCTGGCACCCATCAACGACACGAAGTCACCGGATTCGATGTCCAACGACACGCCCGCCAACGGAGTGATCGTCTCGCCACCCTTGTGGTACTGCCGCACCACGTCTCGAATCTCGACCAACGACATCAGCGTCCTTTCTCCTCCGACAAAGCCCTGCCATCCAAATCGATATTCCCGCCCGCCCCACCAGGACCACTTGCCCCATCACTGTAGGCCGCTTCCGGCTCCTCGCCTCGAATCCGAATCCTCTGGCCATCCACCAACCCGTCGGCACCACCGGCCACCACTCGACTTCCCACAGCCAGGTCCCCGGTCACCTCGACCAATCCCCCCGGAGCCTCCACCCCAATCGTGACCGCGACACGCCGAACTCGACCCATCGACCGGTCGGCCAGCCAGACGTAACTGCCCGCTGCATCCGAACGGATCAATGCTCGAGGCAAGAAATGACGCGGACGGACCGCCTCGGCCTGACCTCCTCCACTCGAACCACTCGAACCACTCGACAAAAACGTGATCACCACCAACATGTCCGGCTTGAACAGGGACGGAGGTCGATCGATCGCCACCTTGATCTCTAACGTGTTTTTTTGAATGTCGGCGATCGAGCTGATCAATAGCACGCGACCCGTCAACGGCTCCGACACCGCCGCATTGGTGATCCGAACCGCCTGGCCGACCGACACCTGAGGCAGGTTGTCGAAACGCACATCCACCTTCACCTGCAACCGTTCGGGCTGGTACATCGTCACCACCGTGCTCCCGTCAAAGTCCACCGCCACCGTCGGTCCCGAACCAACCCGAGACCCCGGTACGGCGACCAACTGATACACGCGTCCGGCTGCGGGAGCAGTGATCGTCATCCGGTCCAATCGCAATCGAGCCTCCGACACCATCACCCCCGCCGCCGCCACCCGAGCGGCCGACGCTCGTAACTTCGCAAGTGCCTGGTCTCTCGCCTCGGTCTCGTCGGCCAGTAACTCCAATCCAGTCGTCAGAGCCCGAACCTGCTGACGCCACGCCGTCGACTCGTCGGTCAACGACTTGGATCGACTCTCCACATCTCGCAACGACGCAACAGCCCGATCCCACACCGCCTTTGCCCTGGCAATCTCAATCTCGGCCACCACACCCCGGGCAGCCATCTTCCCCGCATGATCCGCCTCGGCCACCAGCAGATCCGCCGCAGCCTGACGCTTCTGGAATGGCAGACTCCCCAACCGAGTCATCACCCGAGCCAATTGACCCAGGGCGGCGGCCCGTGGGGCCTCGAGATGAACCGGTTGAGCCAACCGGGTTTCCGCCGCCTGCAATACCGCCTTGGCCTCCAGTTCCTCGGCCAACCGCAGACTCAATCCTGCCTCGGCCGACGCAAGACCCAATGTCGCATCGTCAGAAACCAGGACCGCAATCCGATCCCCCAACGACACCGCCTGGTCCTCGACCACCAACAACGTCTCGACCACACCCGGTGCCAAGGCCGGCACGCGGATCGCCGTCGGACGAGGCTCGACCCAGCCGCTGGCCTGGAAGACCGGCTCACCCGATTCGGTCACCACTGTTTGCGACGTCATCAACTGAACAACCGTCACATCGACCGCCGGGAACACCAGGTCCCAGGCCATCCAACCAGCCAGCAACACGAAACCGACGATCACCGAACCGGGCAACACATACCGCGTCAACAGCCGACCCGCACCACGTCCACTCGGACGCGGATCCGAATCGCCACTGCGATCGATCGCCAGTCCCCTCAAATCGACTTCAGGCATGACTTTTGCCTCTGATACGCACAACCAGGCGGCCCAGACTCACTTCTTGACGTACACGGCCGTTGCCAAAACCACCAGGTTGCCATTTTCATCCTTGCTCGCAGTGCCGCGAACATAGACCGTCTGCAACTCCTTCATCCCAAACAGACTCCGAGCATCGGCGGCCAACAACCGACCCGACGAATCGACCACCTTCACCAAGGCCATCGCGCCGGGCAAACCGTCACGAGTGCAACAGTAGTCCCACGGAGTCGGACACGTGTCGCCGGGAATATCGGTACACGCCTTCACGGATCGGTCCACAATGTTGAACGCGGCACGACCATCAATCCACGGGTCCAGACTCCCGCCAATCCTGCCAACCATCACCACCTCAGACCCCTTCACCTCGCCACCATCCTCGCCACCATCCTCAGCACCACCCTCGTACACGGCCTTCACCTCTCGAGCTGACTCGGGCAGCTCGGCCAACAGGTACGGCGTCACGTCGATTCGGGTCGCCGCGTCAGGCTCGGGTGGATCGTCCCCGCAACCGGGCAACGCGACCAGAAGACCAACTGCCAACAGTGCCGCTCGGAACGAACCGCCCCAAACAATCGGCCGTGCTGTCGTTCCCAATCTTTCCATCATGTCTTGCATCGTTTTCTCCCTGATCCACCATTCCTTGGATCGGCTAGTTCGTTCAGGCATAACCCGAATATTTCGCAACTCGACAGTTTCCCACACGCCAAACAACCACCTAGACCGCCTTCAACCCCTCGACAATCGGCATCCGCAAGGCTCGAATCGCCGGCGGAACCGCTCCGAATACCCCCAGCAACAACCCGATCCCACACACCAGTAACACGCTCGGGCCATCGATCGCCAGATCGAACGCACCCATCGTGAACTGGATCGAAGCACTCCGCAGACCCAATAACGCAATCCCCGATGCCAGCAACGTCGCCGACGACGACAACAGAACACCCTCCTGTACCAAACCCAATAACAACGCCCCACGTCCAAAACCGATCGTCTGCAACGCAGCCAGTTCCCCAACCCGACCCATCGCCGAAGCGTACATCGTGTTCAACCCGGCAAATACCCCCGCACCAGCCACCAGCACAACCACCAGCCACGCCAACCAGCGGATTGGACCATAATCCTTCTGCAACAACGCGTAATAATCCGTCTCGAGAATCGACTGAAGCTCCAGGTCTTTTCGCTCGCTGCAGAACAACTGCAGGTCCGCGTAGTCGCCGTCTGGACCAAATGTCAAAGCCACCAAGCTCAGGTCCTGACGCTGCATCGCCACATGCAGGTCCTCCAATCGACACCACGCTTCCGATTCGAACGCCGCACCGGCCGCCGAGAACACTCCCGACACTCTCCACTGCCGACCCTCAAACCACAAACTGCTCCCCAGACCCAACTCGTCATCACCCACACCCAGCTTTGTCGCCGCCAGGGTCCCAACCATCACCTCGCCCACACCAGGCCATTCGCCCCGCTCGATCTGGACCCCTCGCCGCACCTGCAACACGTCCGATGTCACTCCCCGAATCAACCCCAATGACGGTTCGCTGCGTTCACCCACAGTGATCTCCGTCCCAAGATACAACTCCGGCGATACGTACTTCCGCCCGTAACGCTCGCCGATGCCCGGGACACTCGAAGAGACTAATGCCGCCGACTGGCCGGGGATCGAGGAATACTCGAGATTCTCGTTCATATTCAACGCAAACACGATCGCCGTATCCGGGTCGCCACTGTTGGACAACGACGCCTCGAGACCCCGGATAAATCCCACCACCACCAACACCAGCAGCAACACCGTGGTCAGACCCAACAGGGTCAGCAGAGTGCGCAGGGGACGGCGGAACAGGTTGCGAACCGAGTACTCCCAGGGGAGCAGGCGTAGAGTGGGCACGAACTGAGTGTCCTGTTTTCGACCCGATCGAGGTCGCCGCGTGGCATCAAACCAATCAACTCGACCCGCGGCGGAACAAACGCCGCCCGGGCGGGATCGGTCCTAACGCAACAGCACACCGTGCAGAACGCACAGCGAACAACCCGACGACACACGATCCGCCGCACCCGCTGCTTCTTCTCGCAAACGCGAACCAGACAGCCCGTGCGGCTCACACACACTCGCCACAGACTGACGGATCGTCGAAACTTGCTGATCAGATACCGATACCAGCAACGGGACAATCGCTCCCGAACACAGACAACCGCCCTCACCACCCCGATCACCCGGTGGCACAGGCAACACCGGCGTTTGCCGTTGCTGATCGTCGTGATGGCACAAACGACAAACGTCGCCGCTGGCCTCGAACACCGGCTCGGAACTCGCGCGACCCGAACAACACGAACCCGACGATCCCGCTCGACACAACAGCGGACAAGCCAGAAGCAGCAAGACCAGAAACGCACCGATCACCGAACGCCAAGCTCCACGCCGGCTCTGGCGAAATCCTCTGATCGACTGCCCAATGCTCATGGCTACCACCAATGCTCAGAAAGACCGCCCATGCGGTGTTCTGCGGTGTTCTGTGGTTACCCACGAATCATAAGCTCGTACACAACCGCCGACAACACCTTCTTTTCAGAACGCGTTCAACGGCCCAGACGACTTCCGTGGCCGTGCAAACCGGAGATCATCAACTGAGACTGGATGACCGACGCCGATTCACGCAGCTTGCGGATGCTCAAAAGGTACGACAAGTTCACTTCGACGTACTTCTGCTGAGCCACCAGGAGTTCCAGATACCGTACCTGGCCTTCGCTGTAACCGCGTCGCACCCACTCGATCGATTCCCGAGCCTTTGGCAAGATCCGAGCGGAGTAACGCCGAGCCTGATGCCGGGCGTTGGAATACTCGCGATATGCCATCGCTGCACGCTGCTGCAGGTCGATTTCCAATCGATCGATCTCAAACCGTCTCCGTACCACTTCAGCCTCCGAACGAGCGATCCCACCCTGGTTGCGATCAAAAATTGGAAATCCAATCCCAACAATCACGCTCGTCACGTCGCTTTCGGTCGAATGCATGTAGCCACGCCCCACCTTCAGATCCACGTCGGGAACAACCACCCGCTTCTGCCACAACACTTCGCGTCGGGCTGTCACCAACCGAGCCCGAGCTGCCGCCAGTTCGGGGTTGCCGGCCAACACCAGCTGCCGGCAATCCGACCAGGTCATGTCGGGCAGATCAGCCGTCACATTTCCCTGCAACGCACCCACCTCAAGATCCATAACACCAACCGACAAGCCCAGCAATCGTCGCGCCTCGGACAACTCGTTCTCAGCATCCTCCTTGAGCGCCAAGGCCTGCTCGGCAGCAATCTCGGACTGCAACAACCCGTTGGGTGAAACCTGTTTCGCCTCGACCAGCTTCGACGTGGCCAACGACAACGCAGTGCTCAGTCCAGCCAACCGGCTGGTCAGTGCGACTCGCTGCTGAGCCACCAATGCGTCATAAAACCGTACCCGAACACCACTCGCCACACGAACGCGATCCGCCTGGGCCATATGCTCGACCTCGCTCACCCGACCAGCAGCCACTGCTGATGCCAACTCCAACTTGCCCCCCGTCACGATCCGCTGCCGAATGAAACCGCCCTGCATGCCTGGCGTGCCCCGATTGCCCATCTCTCTGCCGCTGTAACCCACCACCGGGTTGGGCCACAGTCGAGCCTGCTGTTGGTCGCCTTGGGCTTCGTTGATCCGAGCCGACGCAATCCGCAACAGCGGATGACGTAACTTGGCCAGCGACTGGAACTCTGGCAACGATCGAGGCGAGCTCGAGCCGACCGCAACACGAGCCACCGCTGGTTCCACCCGAAACCCTGGTGATTGCACAGGAACTGAACGCTCAACCGCTCGACGCCATCCAGTCAACTCGCCTGCCTCGGCCACCACCGGCACGATGCAACACAGCACGATCGGCGCACACAATCTCATATCACTGCTATCGGCTCCTTCCTGCCCCACAGGCCTCAAAAACCAAAAGGAACCCGATCCACCAGTACCACTTACCGGCCACGCCCGCCGGCATGCTTGCTGCCAATCGATACCCGAGGCATCATGGACCATCACGGTCCGCCTCAACGACCTCCCTCCCGCCTGCCAGCTCAACAAATGCCAGGCCGACAACAAGGAACCACTACGATGCTCGTCGGTTATGCCAGCAACGAACGCTACGTCGCCGTGCCCAACGTGCTGTTCGAATTCCGCAGCAAGACTGGCCAGGTCACCACCGCGGCGTCGACCATCTCCGGAGCCGTCTACGCCGAGATCGAACCGGGCGAATACGAAGTCGTACTTGGCCGAGATGGCTATGGCTCCAAGATCATCACCATCACCGTATCGACCGACTCGCCCTACCAGTTCCGACTGCTCGCCGACGGCCTGCTTGGCTACATGTGGCCCAAGTGCGTCACGAGCGGCCAACAAAGCGAGTTTCGAGTGCACGCCGTCCACGAATACGAACTGCAGCTCTGGCGATACGGACAAACCAAGGAGTACATCCGACGCATCGGTACCTACGACGAACACGGACCGCGGGCCACGATGCAGATCACACCCGACGGCGATTACACCCAGACCGGAGTCCGGTGGAACACACAGGGCTACAACAGCCAGGCACTCTCACAGTTCATCCAAGCCCCCAGTCGCAGCGGTCTCTACTTCCTCCACGCCCTCGACAAGTCCGGCTCGTTCTTCGCCTTCCCCTGGATAGTCGCCCCCGCCACACCCACAACCGACATCGCCGTCCTCGCCTCCGACCTCAATTGGAACGCCTACAACAGCTTCGGCGGACGCAGCAACTACATCCACGCCGATGGCTTCCCACCAACACCCACCATCAACTCCCGACTCGAACTCAAACGCTACACCGAAACTCAACACCGCAGCTACCACAGCGACCACTACCCACCCCTCTCACTCGAACGACCCGACCCCTACAACCACATCGACTTCGACGAAGGACTCACCGACCCGATCGGTGGCCGACAGGGATGCCACATGGCCTCCGCCGAATGGCGACTGCTGGGATGGATGGAACAACACGGCTTCGACTACGACTACTACAGCGAAACGCAACTCCACTTCGATCAGGTCCCGCTCGATGACTACAAGACACTGATCATTAGTACCCACCCCGAGTACTGGTCCAAGGACATGTATTTCCGAGTCAAGAGTTGGGTCTTCGAGCGAGGCGGACGGCTGATCTACCTCGGAGGCAATGGACTGAACTGCGAAATCGAATTCCTCGACGACCACCGTGTGGTTTACCAGAACACCGACTGGAGTCACTCGGAACCGCAACTCAAAGACGACGGATCCGAATACCAGAGCCGATTCGACAAGCGAGTCGAATCCGAGGCCAACCTGCTCGGCGTCGTCTTCACATTCCCCGGCATCATGACCGCAGCCCCCTACAAGGTGATCGACGCCGAACACTGGACGCTAAGGGACACCGGACTCGCAAACGGTGACACGTTCGGAGCCGACAGCCTGCACAAGCGAATCCCCGGAGGCGCCTCAGGACACGAAACTGACAAGGTCTCGGACCAGTCACCACAAAACGTCCACACGATCGCCAAAGGGACCAACCCCGGCAATGGCGGAGCCGAAATTGTTCACTTCGAAACACCCTCCGGCGGAGAAGTCTTCTCGGTCGGCTCGATCACCTGGCCCGCCTCGATCCTCGTCGATGACAGTGTCGCCAAAATCACCGCCAACGTCATCCAACACTTCACCCGCTGACCACAACCCCGAACCTGAACCCCAACTCTTTCATCATGCCTCTATCACTCGGTTTCGTCTCCGCCATACTCCCCAACGCATCGCTCGACGATGTGCTCGACACCGCAGACACTCTTGGCTTCGACTGCGTCGAACTGATGTGCTGGCCACCCGGTGACGCCGATCGGCGGTATGCCGGAGTCACCCACATCGACGTCGACAGCCTGGATACCGGCGAAGAACTCAAGAAACGCCTCGCCAACTCCAACGTCACCGTCAGCGGACTGGGCTTTTACCCCAACCCCCTGGCCGCCGATACTCAGGCAGCCTCCAACGCCGTCGAACACATCCGACAGGTCATCTCCGGATGCGCCACCCTGGGCATCCCCGTCATGAACACCTTCATCGGCCGAAATCCCACTCTCTCGATCGACGAGAACTGGGGCCGCTGCCTGGACACCTGGGGGCCGCTGGTCGAATGGGCTCAATCGCACGACGTGCGGATCGGGATCGAGAACTGCCCGATGCTGTTCACTCGAGACGAATGGCCCGGTGGCCACAACCTCGCCGTCAGTCCCGCCGTCTGGCGACGCCTCTTTGCCGACCTCCCCTCACACCACCTCGGACTCAACTACGACCCCTCGCACATGGTCTGGCAACACATGGACCACCTGGCCCCCCTCGCCGAATTCTCGGACCGACTGGTCCACATCCACGCCAAGGATGTCACAGTCGACACGGACCGACTCAACGACGTCGGCATCCTCGCCACTCCAGTCGAGTTTCACACACCCGTACTGCCCGGCCGTGGAACCATCGATTGGAACACGTTCCTGGCCACCCTCGGCAATGTCGGCTACCAGGGAGCCGTCTGTGTCGAAGTCGAAGATCGAGATTTCGAGGCCAGTCACGACCTGAGACTCGAAGCACTGCGGCAAAGCCTCCAACACCTCCGCAACGCCTAACAGACAACCATCGGATACAACCACAATGCCCAGCACCAGACCGTTCGCAACGCCGGCCCTGGCGCTCATGGCACTTCTGGCCACACACTCCCTCCAGGCCGCTGCACCCAACCCGGTCATCACAACCCTCTGGCCGGCCGGGGCCCGAGCCGGGACCACCGTCGAAGTCACGGTCACCGGCAGCGGCATCGCAAAACAGACCCAACTCCTCTGCTCGGCCCCCGGCTTCCAGGCCGGATTCCTCGGCAGCGACAAGCCTCCTCACTTTCAGATCACAATCCCAAAATCCACTCCGCCGGGACTCTACGAAATCCGGCTCGCCGGCCCCGACGGCATCAGCACTCCACGCACGTTCCAGGTCGGTAACCGACGCGAGACGACCGAACTGGAACCCAACAACACTCTGCCCACAGCCGCTACGGCATCAATCAACTCGATCCTCAACGGCCGCATCCTCGAACCCGGCGACCAGGACTGCTTTCGCTTCACCGCCAGCACTGGTCAGCGAGTCGTCCTGGAATGCTGGGCCGAACGCATCGATTCCGCGCTGCACCCGGTCCTGCAACTGTTCGATTCCAACGGGCGACTGTTGCAAGTCAGCCGAGGCTACTTCGGCATCGACCCGCTGATCGACTTCCGCGTCCCCGCCGATGGCGACTACGTCGTCCGACTCCACGACCTCACCTACACCGGCAGCCCCAACCACGTCTACCGACTCGACATCGATACCGGACCTCGAGTCGCGTTGGCCGTGCCGTCGGTCATCCAACGTGGCCACGCAACCCGCATCACACTCTACGGCTGGAACCTCGACAATCGCACAAAAGACAAGGCCCCGGCCATGGACCGTGTCGAAATCCAAATCGCGGCCAAACAGGCTGTCGCGACCTGGCCACTGCCTACTCACCTCGCCCCCGCACAAGCCCCCTTCGACTCCATGGTGTGGCAACTGCCCGGTGCACACGCTCCAGTTTTGATCGGAATCACCGACGTGCCGGTTGTCACCGAATCCTCGGACAATCACTCACCCGCACTCGCTCAACAACTCGAAATCCCCGGCGAAGCCAGCGGCCGACTGGTCGAAGCCGACGAAAAGGACTGGTACTCGTTCGCAGCACGGCGGGGTGAAGTGGTTCATGTCGAATTGATTGGCGAGCGAATCGGGTCACCTGTCCACCTGGCCGCTTCGATACTCGATGCCAATGGCCGTACCGAACTGCTGCGTTGCCGGCCCGACCCTCGCAACATCGGTGGACTGGGACTGCCCACCCGACACTCCGACCCGACTGGCCGCTTCGTCGCACCCGCCGACGGACATTTCACCGTTGTCGTCTACAACCGCAGAGCGGGAATTCATCCCGACCCACGGCGAAGTTACCGACTGTCGCTGCGACGAGAAGTCCCGCAGGTCGACGTTGTGGTCGCGCCCACGGCAACCAGCCCCGATGGCATCAACCTGGCACCCGGTGGACGCATGCCGCTGCAAGTCGTCGCCTTTCGACGTCGCGGCCAAAACGGAACGATCCGGGTTTCTGCCGGCACACTCCCGAGCGGAATCTCCTGCCCCGATGTGTTCCTCGGCCCCAACGTCTCACTGGCCCAACTCGTGCTCAGTGCCGACCCCAATGCCGCACGTCTCCACGGACATTTGAACCTCTGGTCCCAGCCGGCCGACTCCACATCAGACCTCAAACGCCCCGTCCGAGGCGCCTCGGTCGTCCGCTCGGGACGGCCCAACGGTTGGAGCCGCTTGACCCAGGAACTGGCCATCGGTGTCGCCGGCGACTCGCCACTTCGCATCACGGCCAACGGCCACGAAACCCGAGTCCACCAGCTCTTCGGAGAACTCAACGTGAGGCACTCGCCCGGAGGCGTGCTCGATGTCGCGGTCGAGGTCCAACGCCGTGACCCCAATCATCGGGCCGACGTGCAGTTGATCGGCACCGGACTGCCGCCGGGGATCGCCAACCGCACGGCCACCATCCCTGCGGCAAAGGACAAGGGTTACGTCAGCTTCTACTTGCCCCGAAACCTGAAGCCGGGTCGCTATACGCTGGGCGTTCGAGCCACCACCACCGTGCCCACCTCGAATGGCAAGAAGACTCAGACGGTCAGCGTCTTCAGCAACGCCGTCGTCTTCGAGATCCACGAACCGATGTTTCATGTCACTCTCGATCCGTACAACCCGCAAACCATCCGGCGAGGCCAGGTGGTGCAGATCAAGTACCAGGTCAAACGACTCAACGGCTTCATCAACAAGGTCCACTCCGAACTGGCTGCCCCGGGAACGGTGACCAATGTCGGAGGCCTTCGTGGTCGAGGAGTGACCTTTGTGGGGCAGTCCGAGAGCGGAGCCATCCAGGTCGTCGCCAGCGATGACGCACCACTCGGGCAACGGGCCTTCCTGAGAATCTATGCAGTCGGTGTACTCGAAGATCAAGCTCTCTATCATGGCAGCCACTTCCTACAACTCCGCATTGTGGAATGACGATGCCCGCCTGAATTCCGTCCCATCCAGGCACAGCCCGACCGACATCCAAAAGGACTCTCCGATGAGATTCACTCGACTGGCCCTATCTACCCTCATACTGGCTCTCGTGGTCGTCACCTCAACCGCCAACGCCGCGCGGAAACCCAATATCGTCTTCATCATGGCCGATGACCTCGGCTTCGCCGAATTGGGCTGCTATGGCCAGAAAAAAATCCGCACGCCAAACATCGATCGACTGGCACGCGATGGCATGAAATTCACCCGGAACTACGCCGGCAACGCCGTCTGTGCTCCCTCACGCTGTGTGCTCATGACCGGAAAACACCCCGGACACGCATGGATCCGCAGCAACCGTGAAGCCAAGCCTGAAGGCCAGGCACCCATCCCCACGACCGAAGTCACTATCGCCGAACTGCTCAAGAAAGACGGCTACACCACCGGTGCCTTCGGCAAATGGGGACTCGGCCCCCCAGGCTCCGAAGGCGGACCACTCCAACAAGGCTTCGATCGATTCTTCGGCTACAACTGCCAACGACACGCTCACAGCTACTACCCCTCCTACCTCTGGGACGACAATCGAAAAGTCCCACTCAAAAACAACCCGCCCGTCGGAGGTCACGCCCGCTTTCCACAGGACGCCGACACCACCAACCCGGGTAACTACGCCCGCTTCAAAGGACAGGACTACGCACCCGATCGAATCGCCGCACAAGCCCTGAAATTCATCAAGACAAACAAGGACAAACCCTTCTTCCTCTATTACCCATCTGTCATCCCACACCTCGCACTTCACGTCCCCGACGAAGCACTCCAACCCTATCTCGACCTCAAGTGGGACGACCCACCGTTCACCAAGTTGACCGGAGGTGGCTACACGCCGCACTTCACGCCGCGAGCCGCCTACGCCGCGATGATCACGCGACTCGACACCTACGTCGGACGCATCCTCAGCCTGCTCGAACAACTTGGACTCGACGACAACACCATCGTCGTCTTCACCTCCGACAACGGAACCACACACCTCAAACGCGAAGTCGACTACGATTTCTTCGACAGCGTGAAATCACTTCGAGGCCTCAAGGGGTCGCTCTATGAAGGTGGAGTCCGCGTGCCGCTAATCGTGAAATGGCCCGGACATGTCGCCAAGAACACCGTCTCGAACTTCGTCACCGGGTTCGAAGACTGGATCCCCACGCTTCTCGGACTGACCGGCAGCCGACAACCTGTCCCACAAGGCGTCGATGGAGTCAGCCTCGTCGCCACACTCAACGGAAACCAACAACCGCCCCGGAACTTCCTCTACCGCGAATTCCCCAGCTACGGCGGACAACAGGCCGTGTGGTTGGGAAACTGGAAGGGTGTCCGACAACGACTCGCTCGGCCACGAAACAACAAGAACGCCAAGCCGATCAACAACGCCATTCGACTAAGGATCGAACTCTACAACCTGCATGACGATATCGGTGAAACCAAAAATGTCGCCAACGAGCACCCCGACATCGTCGCCAGAATGAAGGAACTGATGACCTCTCAACACACTCGCTCGCGGTTGTTCCCCATCCAGGCTCTCGACAACCCCTAGCAAGCTACTCGGTCAAACCCCAACCCTTGCGGTACTCCTTGCCCAACAAGTCGTTGGCCACGCGGTTGTTGGTCACCTTCAGTTTCTTCGAGTCGTACTCGATCGTCTCACCCACACGGTACGCCACGTTGCCCAGCAACACGATCTCGGTAAACGGACCCGCGTATCCGAAATGGCTCCCCGTCGCACTGCCCGTCTTCGCTGCGTCGATCCACTGGCGATGATGACCGGGTGACTCGGGCAGAAATGGCTTCGGCGGCTCGAAGTCTCGAAACGTCTCCTCGGGCAACAACTGGGGCGACTTGCCATGAGCACACGCGATCCGCCCCTTGTCGCCAATGAACAACGACCCGTTCATCGGCAACTCGGCAGCCACCGACGCCGGAGGCCGAGCCACACCCTCGTACCAGAAGACGTCCACCGGTGGCCTCTCGCCACGCTGACCAAACTCGAACTTGGTAATCATCCACGTCGGACCACTGTGAACGTGCGGCCGAGGACCCATCGACGATACGCGGACCGTGCCGCCATGACCGTTCAGATCCAAACCCCAGAACGCCGGGTCCATCAGGTGGATCGCCATGTCACCGATCGCGCCGCAACCAAAGTCCCACCAGCCCCGCCAGCGAAATGGCACAAACGCCGGGTGGTAGTCTCGCGACTCGGCCGGACCCAACCACAGATCCCACGACAAACTCGAAGGTGTCGCCGGCCGCTCCTTCGGCATCGATACACCCTGTGCCCAGAAGCGACCCGGTCGGTCGGTGATGATATGAGCCTCGCGGATCGGACCCACAGCGTCACTCTGTAACAACTCCACCAACCGCAGGTAACCAGGGTGCTGGTGGTTCTGAGTTCCCATCTGAGTGGCCACCTTCCGCTTGGCCGCCTCACTTGCCAACATCCGCGCTTCGTGAACCGTGTGAGTCAATGGCTTCTCGCAGTAGACGTGAAGACCTCGCCGCAGAGCCCGCATTGTGGCCACCGCGTGATGATGGTCCGGAGTCGCCACGACCACCGCATCCAGATCCGATCGATCCAACATCCTGCGGTAGTCGGCATACATCACCGCCTTGGGGTGCTTCTTCGCCGCTATTGCCAATCGGTCCGAATCCACATCGCACAACGCCACGATGTTCTCGCCCGATACAGCCGCCAGATCGCCGGCACCACGGCCGCCAACTCCGATCACACCAATGTCCAATCGCTCGTTCGCACCGAAAACCGCCGCTGATACCAGCCCCGGAGCCGACAAACTCGCCACGCTCGCTCCAGCCAAAAAGTCCCGTCGTCTCATTGTTGTCTCCCTCACCTGCTGTCAATCTGTGGCACATCCACTCCCGAATCGTCTGATCATACTACCCAATACACCGCCGGAACAACGACGCCCGCTGTTCCGGCCGGCAGCCACTCGGCACAATGGACTCCGACATGTACCAACTCGTCACAACACTCCTGCTGCTCGCATGCACGGCCGCTCACGCACACGCCAAAATTCTCACCATCCCGCTCTGGCCCAATACACCACCCGGATCCGAAGGCATCGCCGAACACGAAACGGTTGTCGAACGAGGCAACGGCAAGACGATCATCGACCGAAGCATCCATGACGTCCATCGACCCACCCTGACCGTCCACCTGCCCGACACTCGGACAAGACACAGACTGGCCGCAGTCATTATCTGCCCCGGAGGTGGACTGACGCGGGTCGTGATCGACAAGGAAGGCAACGACCTCGCTCGATTCCTCGCCCCGCACAACGTCATTGGAATCGTACTCAAGTTCCGCACCGCCAAGACCACAAGCCACTTCTATGGCATCCAACCCATGGAAGCCGACATCCGACGAGCCATCCGTACGGTCCGGGCAAACGCCAAGCAATGGAATATCGATGCCAACAAGGTCGGAGTCTTCGGGTTCTCGGCCGGAGGACTCCTCGCCGCAACGGCTGCCACCCGCTACGAACTCGAAAACCCCAAACAACCCGACCCGCTCTCCAGATACAGCACCCGACCCGACTTCTTCGCCGCCGCCTACCCACTGCTGACCTTGAACACCAAGGTGGCCGGCACGCGCTACCAACAACTGCTCTTCGGACCGAACCCGACTTCGAATCAAATCACAGACTACTCCTGCCACCTCAACGTCAACCGCCACACGCCTCCAACCTTCCTCGCTCACGCACGCGACGATCACGGCGTCCTGGTCCAGAACACGCTGCTGTTTTCCGCAGCCTGCCGTAAGGCCGGGGTACCCTGCACCACGTTTATCCGCGATAAGGGTGGACACGGATTCGGTGTCCGTGATCTCGGGACTCCCATCAACCGCTGGCGATTCGCGTTCGTCGATTGGTTGACCCAACGCAAATTGGCCACGCCAGCCAAATCACCATGAACCCATTTCCGCGTTTCGCCCGAACCACACTTCTGCTGGCGTGCCTCGCCAGCACCGCCACCGCTGCAGACTCTGACGATTCACCCGTCAGCTTTAGCCGTGACATCCTGCCACTGCTGGCCAAAAAGTGCTTCGCCTGCCACGGACCCGCAGACCAAGAAGCCGGACTCGCACTCCACACCAGCAAACACGCTACCGCCAAAAACGACTCGGGTCTCGTCGCCGTTGTCCCAGGAAAACCCGACCAAAGCCAACTGATCACTCGTATTCGCTCCAACGACCCCGACTCGCGGATGCCGCATGACGCGCCACCTCTGACACAAACCGAAATCGCTCGGCTCGAGACCTGGATCGCACAAGGAGCCGTCTACGAAAAACACTGGTCCTTCGTCCCGCCACGTCGCCATGCCCCGCCAAATGTCGCCGACACGGAAAATGTTCGCTCGCCAATCGATCGCTTCGTCATCGCACAACTCAATGCCAAAGGCCTCGGCCTCTCTCCAGAAGCCAAGCCACACACCCTCGTCCGACGACTCTCGCTCGACCTCGTCGGCCTGCTGCCCAGCCGACAACAGGTCAAACAGTTCGTCGCCAACCCGTCGGAACGGGCCTACCAACAACTGGTCGACCAACTGCTCGCCTCGCCACACTTCGGAGAACGCTGGGGACGACACTGGCTCGACCTGGCCCGCTACGCCGACAGCTTTGGCTACGAACGAGATGACGTGCGACCCAATGCCTGGAGATACCGAGATTGGGTCATCCGCTCGATCAACAACAACCAACCCTACAACCGCTTCATCATCGAACAACTCGCCGGCGACCTGTTCCCCAACGCCTCACAACAACAGAAACTCGCAACCGGTCTGCACCGGATGAATATCAAGAACAACGAATCGGGGATCAACAAGGACGACTACCGCAACCGAGAGACGGTCGATCGAGTCAACACGACGGCCACCGCGGTGCTCGGTCTCACGCTCGGTTGTGCGCAATGTCATTCTCACAAATACGACCCGATCCCCCAGGGCGACTTTTACGCCTTCTACGCGTTCTTCAACAACATCGACGAAAAGGATGTTGATATCCCAGGCTCGGCCGCCGACCAGGCCACCTACCAAGCTGCACTCAAACGCGTCACCCAACACCAGGCACGACTCAAGGCACGCCGCGACACGATCGCCGCCATGAAAAAATATCCCGGCCTGGCCGCTTGGCAGAAATCTCTCGGACACAAACCGCCCGCCATCGCCAAACAACTCGCCAACCTCGACCTCACCGATCCACTCGCGTCGCTGCTGTCTCAACCGGCCGACAGGCTCGCTGCCGACCAACAGCAAACCGCCGCTGCGTTCTGGAACACGCTCGACGGACGACACGACGATACGGGACAGGCCATGGCCCAGGTCAGTGTCCAAAAGCGGCACCTGCCCAAACCGTACATGATGACCGTGGCCGAACGCCCCAAAAACCGCCGTGCCACTCACGTCCTGCTCCGCGGTGACTTCAAACAAAAAGGCCCACTCGTCCAGCCGGGCACACCCTCGGCACTCCCTCCACTGACGCCTCGAAACACCACCGCCGATCGCCTCGATTTGGCCCGCTGGATCGTCTCGGCCGACAACCCGTTGTCGGCCCGAGTCGCCATCAACCACGCCTGGGCTCACCTCTTCGGACGCGGCCTCGTCGCGACACACGACGACTTCGGCAGCCAGGGCAGCCCGCCCTCACATCCGTTGCTCCTCGATTGGCTCGCCATCGAATTCACCAAAAGCGGCTGGGACCGCAAGTCTCTTATCAAACAGATCGTCACCTCCGCAACCTATCGGCAATCCTCCTCACTCACACCCCGACTGGCCGCAGACGACCCCAACAACCTCTGGTTAGCCCGGCAGAGTCGCTATCGGGTCGAAGCCGAAATCGTTCGCGACCTGTTTCTCGATGCCACCGGACTGCTCCACCGACGCATCGGTGGAACAACCATCCATCCGGTCAAACCCGATGGCACCGAAGAACTGGCCTACAAGTACAAGACCCGCTGGATCGTCTCCGACCAACCCGACCGCTACCGACGCGGCATGTACATCCTCTTCAAGCGGACCAACCCCTACCCCAGCCTGATGATCTTCGACAGCCCCGGCAGCAATGTCTGCCTGGCTCAACGCAACCGCTCCAATACCCCACTGCAGGCACTGACCACGCTCAACGATCCCGTCTTCTTCGAATGTGCTCAGGCACTGGGACACCAGCTTGCCAGTGGCACCACGCCACCCACCAATCGAATCCAACACGCCGCACTCGCTACTCTCTCGCGTCCAATGACCTTCAAAGAACTCCGCATCCTCAAACAACTCCACACCGATGAACACCAATGGTTTTCCCAACACCCCGACGACGCCAGGCAGGTGGCAGGAAACACCACTCTCAACAACACACCCCCGGCGACAACCGCCGCCTGGATCTCCGTCGCCCGCACACTTCTCAACCTCGATGAGTTCCTCACTCGCCAGTAGGTCCCACCGCGGCGGGTGCCTGACATCGCAAAACAACCGCCCTGCACCTCAATCCAACCCCCACGCCCCCCATCCCTCATGAACACACTGGCAGCCACCCGCCGCGAATTCCTCGCCTCCTCGGCCTCCGGCCTCGGCGGAATCGCGTTGACCTCGTTGCTCGCCAACGAGTCGCGTGCTGCCTT
>Ga0209402_10001369_pt1 | contig 26740 bp, 21 predicted proteins | sample ArcticOcean_MG_C_3_FD_187437 | JGI IMG/M metagenome (GOLD analysis project Ga0209402, IMG submission 187437) | Marine microbial communities from western Arctic Ocean - ArcticOcean_MG_CB8_126 (SPAdes) (version 2) | ecosystem: Environmental > Aquatic > Marine > Oceanic | place: Arctic Ocean... | reverse complement strand
TAAGAACCGGGTTTATCGAAGGTAGCGGTAGTAGTGGCAACAGCTGCTGCCCTATCCAAACGCATTTCTGCCTGGCCAAACTCAACGGCTCCCGGCCCCTGGTGCAGCGTCCAGCTTAACCAGGTGCCGGCTTCGGGATGAGAGATGCGGGCAATCAGCGGTACCGCTTCTCCCACTTTGGCGATACGAGGCCCTTCCCAGAGTCCGCGACGTCCTCTGAAACTGGGCGGATCGTCATTCAGGCTCAGGTAAGGCGCTGATGCATCGCGGCCGCTGGTGGCTTGCTCATCAAGGACGTAGGACGGAATCAGCGACCCCGGCACCGAGAGCTGATTACCCTGAGTTTCCAGTGTCCAGATTACGTCAGAGTTACCAAAATCTTCCGGCACTGTCACCGAAAACACACACCAATGGTGTCGATAAAAGCGCGTGAGCTCAGGGTCTGGCACTGGATCGAAGTGAGTTGGTTGCACGCCATCATAAATAGCTGGCTCGAGCCTGTTGCGTTCACCCAGTGGTACGTCCAGAGTCTGTTCGGTGTTCATATTGAAGTAGCCGAAGCAAAGTGTGTAGCTACCATCTGGATTGGGAAACCAGCCATCATAGAGCGGAATAACATTCTGCCCTCGCGGTCGCAGCGGATCGGTATTGAAATTATCGAGGCTTGAAGAAGTCTGGCCCAACAAAGAGCCGATTCCGCTCACCCAGAAGGTGAGCAATATCAGAGCTGCTTTTTTGAAGAGTCTACCCACTGCTGATTATTGGCCGTTCTGTGCGGTCAATCTGCCTCGTCGCTCAGCGGATAAGCGCTCAAACTGATCGTCATTTAGATAGGTAATACCGATCCAGGAGTGGGACATCTCGTCCACCCCACGCTGGCCGAAGACTACCCACTGTCGATGATCTGGGTTGTTGGGATTATCGGCAGTGTTGTCCCATGTGGTGGTAATCATCAACATGGTTCCCTTGGGCAACAAGGGAGCGACGTCATCTTCGAATTTGTAGGAGATTTGCCAGGAATGATTGTATTTATCCACACGAGAGAGCATCTCGCGACGGCCATCGGGGTAAACAGCTTCCAGGGACTGGGCTCGACCTCGCATATGCATGTGTGGCCGGAAGCTGGTGATAAGCGCGGCTCGATTTAACACGCGCACGCCCTGTTGGGATTTAATTGAATCCGGGGGCAAAATAATATCATTCGCCCATAAGCCTCCAGGTCCGAAATCGGCTGCGAAGAATTGTTCTCCTCTAGTTTGATATTCCGGTTCGTAGCCTTTGGGGTAAAGCCAGACGGCGGCTTGGGCCTGTTCATTGGCAACTACCTGGTCAATAGGAAAATAGTGCAGATTCCAGGTAATCTCGCCGTTCGGATAGACCAGCATGCCAGTCCCCTCTGGGAACTGATCACCACCTTTGCCCACACCCTGACGGCCAACAGGCCCAGCAGCGCGGTTGCCATTTTCATCATAAGACACGAGAGTTGCGTGTCCGTGGTGAAGTACTTTTACCCCTAGTGGATAGGAGCCTTTTAATTCCGTGGCACGGATATAACGTGGTCCGTCGATTAGCCCTTCGAAGGTGGTATTTCGCAGCCACCACTGGTCCTGCGCATTGGCGGTGACAGTATAAGGCGGAGACTTAACGACAAAATCTGGTGGACCGAGTAACTCGGCGGTTTGCCAGTCATTCCCCTTCGGTAGTGCTGGTTGGGGTGGCATTGATGCTGGGTCACCCTCCGGCACACCGGATTCAACCCAGCTTACGATAGTGGTGATTTGCTCATCGCTAAGAGATACATCGTTCTGATAGTTCTGGATGCCGGTAGTCTTGTCCAGGTGCCAGGGAGGCATTTCACGGGCCTGTACCTTATAGCTGATAAGCCCAGCCCAGGGTTTGACTTCTGCGTAGCTTAATAGAGGCATCGGCCCGATGCCCTCTGGATTATGGCAGCTTGCGCATTTTTCAAACAGAATTGGAGCAACATCTGCACTAAAAGTCGGGATTGACTGTGCTGCTGCCGACATCCAGGGAGTAAGCGCTGTGCCGATTACTAACACTGCCAAAGGTTTAAAGTAGCCCAACTGAAATCGAGGTTTGCTCTTCATTGCTAGTCTCCCAGTTTCTGGAACAGATAGAATAAAAGCCGCGTCGCTAATTGTCCATCAAAAAGCTAAAGTACGGCAAACCAAAAAACAAACCGAGTTGGGAAACAGGTCTGAATTCCAGCTTTCAGAACGCAGAAAAAATATGTCGTCCAGCCTAGCGCGCTTAACGGTAAAGTTCTGCTACTGTTATTACTTGTGGTTTGAGTATTTGAAGCGAAGTGAGAAATACAAAACTGCTTGTGCTAACAATGGCAAAGGTATGAAGAAGTTATACAAAGACTTTGGCAATGTATTTGAATATGAGGGTGTTGAAGGTTTTTGGCGTTGGTGGAGAGAAAGAGGTCAATGACTGTAATGGTGCTGGCCTGATGGCTTACAGACGGCCGGATCGATTGCGGTGAGACCTTGCTAGAATTTATAGATAATAAATAAGAAGAAATATCATGAACAAGACCTCGAAGATGTTCGGACAGTGCACGCTTGCAATGCTTTTCATTGTGCTCGCAGTCGTCGGTGTGCAGCCTGGTGCATGGGCTGGGGGCACGGATGCTGCGCCTGACGCAGGACCTCGTGTCCAGACCAGAGAGGGCGATCTGGAAGGCCTTAGCCTCAACGGCTTGCAGGCGTTTATGGGTATCCCCTTCGCCGCGCCCCCGACAGGAGAGCAGCGGTGGCAGCCGCCAAGCGACGTTAAAAATTGGTCAGGCACGCGGCAGGCAAAAGATTTTGGGTCGGCCTGTCCGCAACATGTCTACGATGACTTTGATATGATTCCCAAAGGTCGAGCGATGGACGAAGACTGTCTCAGTCTGAATGTCTCGGCCCCAAATGGGGCAGCTGACCTACCAGTTCTAGTGATGATTCACGGTGGCGGTTTTGTCGAGGGCAGTGGCGAGTATTTATTCCAACTGGCCCCACTGATGAAAGGCGTCATTTTCGTTACGCTAAATTATCGTCTTGCTGGCCTTGGCTTCTTAGCGCATCCCGAGCTCGACGGGGGGCAGGGTGTTAACTTCGGTCTTATGGACCAGACGGCTGCGCTGCGCTGGGTAAACCGAAACATCGCCGCCTTTGGCGGTGACCCGAAAAAGGTGACGATTATTGGAGTGTCCGCTGGGGCAATGTCGGTGAACATGCTGATGGCTTCGCCTGACACCAAAGGCCTTATTGCTGGCGCCATTTCACAGAGCGGCTATGGCACATGGGCACGACAGCCGCGCACAAGTAACGTTGTTGCGCTCGCGGATGCGCCTAGCGCTGAAGCCATGGGGCTTGAATTAGCCAGCGAAGTGACAGGCAAACCGGCTGATGAAGTGACGCGCAAAGATCTCTATGCGACGACAGCGAAGCAGTGGACTGATGTGGTCAGAGGTTTCACTATGCCGATCATTGATGGAATCACTCAGACCGAGGAGGCGGCTGTTATTTTTGCCCAAGGAAAGCAGCGCCCCGTCCCATATATGAGCGGTGGAACGAGCTACGACGGTGGCGAGAGTTTCGTTATATCCGGTGTAAGCCGAGAAGATCTTATCGGCATGACGGACGGCCAAGCCGACCGTATGCGTAAACTCTGGGCCGATGATTTCTCGGTCAGCGAGGAGCAGGGTTTCACTCGTTTCTTTGGCGATTTTCGCTATCTCTACTCGGCCCAGAATATGACGCGTAGCATGGATAATGTGGAGCGCTCCGGCTACCTCTTTATGTTCGATTACGTTCCTCCCGAGCTGCGAGCTGAAGTTCCTGGGGCTCCTCATGCTGCGGACCAGGTAACCATGTGGAGCAAGTTCGATCTGCCGGTCGCTGCGGCCATGCGCGATTACTTTTTCAATTTTATGAAGACCGGAAACCCAAATGGTAAGGGACTAGTGTCATGGCCAGCTGCGGCCGAGTCTGAACCGGTTCGCTGGATTGTCTTTGAAGATAACACGGTGCAAAAAGATGGCATCCGTGCACAGAAGATGGCGTTTATCGATGCTCTCTGGAGAGCAAGGGTCGCACCGCTGCTCGCACCGCAATGAAATGGTGATCTACGAAACCGGAGCAACTGCCATACACCTCAGGTGTTGATACATGGACGTATCGCTTGAGGAATTCGCACTTGCGCAGCTCATCGTGTAACTTCACCGTAGAAACTGCATTAGTCGTAAACCAATCACCAGGGTTCTGCCAGCTTTCTGCTACCATGCTTTGCGCTGCGAAGTTTATTACGTAAGGTGTCTCGTGCTGGCGAACCAACGCCATCAGCCCCCCCGAGGCCGGTATTGTCATCGCCCTGTATTCAACCTGGCCACGCGCCGATGGCGACAATACCAAGCAATATTGGGGACCGAATGGCGAACTGATGGATACCGTAGTCGCCAGGTTTCGATGAGGGTTAAACCAGACGGTAGGCACTGTCAAATTGCTATTTATCCATTTTTTTATGCACTAATGAGCGAAATAAGGGTTGAAATTATGCGAAAAATCTTGAGCTACTTTGCCATTTTACTAACGTCGTTTTCTGCAATGGCTGATCACCACGGTGGGGAGGAAGGTGGAGAGCACGCTGAGCTCCATGCTGCGATCCAAGCGTTTGATCGCGCCTATGCCACTAACGATGTCGAACTTTATTTCAGCTTCTATGCCGACGATGCGGTGGTGTATTTTGGTGGAGCCAGACAAGATATCGCTGCATACCACAAAATGTGGACCGAGTTAATGGCAGCAGGCGGCGGCGTAGAGCTGAACGAAATGTCGGAGCTTAAGGTGCAAGTCATGCTTGGTGGTGAGGTGGCTGTAGCGGGATCCTTCATCGACAACCGCACGCGCTCGGTTGATGGAACAACGTCAACCTCAAGAGCTTACGAGTCTGATGTGTGGCAAAAGATTGATGGTAAATGGAAGATCGTCAGCTTGCACCACAGCGGAATTTCAGCGGATGAGTGACGCTCCAGGTTAACGCTGGGCAGTATAATTATTACTAAGTTGCAGTGAGGAGCGCCGGTGAAAAACAAAGACTTGGACAGCGATACCCACGACCACGAGATTGGCATGGACAAGCCTATCGAGCGCCGCGATTTCCTGCAGGGCGCAGCATTTTCCTTGGCGACTGCCGTTGGCGGGCTGTTACCCGGGCAGGTCTTCGGCGCGAGTTCGGACACAGGTCAGGATAGAGAGAGAGCAGCGCAAGACCAGCCGGACTATTACCCGCCAACCCGAACTGGGATGCGTGGCAGCCATCCCGGTTCATTCGAGGGTGCTCACACGGTCAGGGACAATCCGGGCTTGCTTACCGAAGCCAAGGACACGGGCGAGGAATTTGACCTGATTGTTGTCGGTGGCGGCATCAGCGGGTTAGCAGCAGCACACTTTTATCGCGACGCTGCAAGACCCGATGCAAAGATCCTTATATTGGACAACCATGACGATTTCGGGGGCCATGCCAAACGCAATGAGTTCCATGTTGACGGCAAGCTCCTGATCGCGAGGGGCGGAACTGCCGGTATCTCCAGTCCAACCCCCTACAGTTCAGTCGCTGACGGACTACTCAAGCATCTCGGTATTTATCCGGAAAAACTGGCAACGGATACCTACGATCGAGATCTCTACGGCAAATACAATCTTGGTTCCGGTGTTTTCTTCGACAAGGAAACTTTCGGCGAGGACAAATTCGTTCTGCAAGCCGGTGGCTACCAAAGATCGGCGGAAGATACCGCAACGTTTCTGGCACAGGCACCGCTGAGCGACGTCGTCCGCAAGGATATCCTCGCGATAGAAACTGGTTCCGACGATTATATGGCTGGCCTGTCCGCCGATGAAAAGAAAGATCGCCTGTCACGCATAAGTTATGCCGAATACCTGTTGAATGTCGTCAAAGCCAATCCGGCTGTAATTCCTTTTTATTTACATCAAACGGACGGGTACTGGGGTTGCGGGATCGATGCCGTTTCGGCCCTTGATTGCTGGGGCATCGGTTTGCCTGGTTTCGACGGTCTGAATCTGCCACGCACGGCGACAACACGAATGGGCTACACGCCGGGGAAACAACTCGAAACGGGTGGTTCCTACACCTACGCATTTCCTGATGGCAATGCATCGATCGCACGCTTGTTGGTCCGCGACTTGATTCCAGCAGCAGTGCCAGGCACCACGGTCGAGGATTCGATTACCGCGCCAACAGACTATAGCAAGCTGGACCAGAATGACGATCCTGTGCGCATCAGGCTTTCCAGCACAGCAGCGCATGTGATGAATACCGAAGATGGCAATGTCAAAGTCACGTATCTGCGCGACGGCAAAGCGTATAGCGTTAGGGGCAAACAGAGCGTGCTGGCTTGTTGGAATATGATGATTCCGTTTATATGCCCGGAACTGCCCCAGACCCAGAAAAACGCATTGCACTACCTCGTCAAAACACCACTAGTCTTCACCTCGGTCGCGCTGACAAACTGGCGCGCATTCGCAAATCTAGGCGTTTCGCGCGTTCGCTGTCCCGGTGGCTACCACTCGAGTTTCAGCCTGGGTCCCGCGATGGACATTGGCGACTACCACAGTGCGAAATCACCGGACGCGCCGATCATGGTGCAAATGACCCGTACTCCGGCGCAGCCTGGTCTGCCTGAACGCGAACAGCATATTGCGGGGCGCACTGAGCTTCTCGCGACGCCGTTCTCAACATTCGAGCGCAATATCCGCGAACAGATGAATCAAGCCCTTGGTGCCGGCGGATTTGATGCGGCACGCGATATTGCCGGCATTGCGGTCAACCGCTGGCCGCACGGGTATGCGCCTGAATACAATTCGCTGGTGGATCCTGACGAAGGTCTACCACTGGCGACAGCGCGAGAACGCAGAGGTGCAATTGCTATCGCGAATGCAGACAGTGGCGGCGGCGCGTACACTGATATTGCAATCGATCAGGCACACCGAGCTGTGACCGAGCTATTTACAGCCAATGGCGCCTGAATTCCAGCTTTCAGAACGCAGAAAAAATATGTCGTCCAGCCTAGCGCGCTTAACGGTTTAGAATAATGATGACCACTCAAACACTCATTCTGACAGGCGTCGGGATCTACATGGCGATCATCATCGCTGTCGGCTTCTTTGCCTCACGCAAATCCCATTCACTAACAGATTTCATGGTTGCCGGTCGCAATATGCCGTTGTGGCTGTGCTCCATTTCAGTATTCGCCACCTGGTTTGGCGGGGCCCCCATGATGGGTGCGGTAATCGCAGCCTATGACGGTGACACTCTGTTGATGATTGGCGAGCCGTTCAGCTCGGGTATCGCACTGTTGCTAACCGGTCTGTTCTTCGCGAAGTTATATCGGCGAACTAGGCGGCTAACCTGGCCTGAATTTTTTGAGGCGCGCTTCGGTAAAGTGGCCGGAGCCTTGGGTTCGATTGCAGATATTGGGGCACACGTCGTCTGGTTGGGCGGCATGCTCCTGACCTTCGGTGTGCTTTTTGAATCACTGGTAGGTGCCGATATGGTTGTTGGCATTTTCGGCGGGCTGCTGGTAATCATCGTATATACAATGGTCGGTGGAATGTGGGCTGTTGCACTAACTGATTTTGTACAAATGCTAGTCATTGTTGCTGGCATGTTTGTCCTGCTGTACTTCGTACTGGATGATGCCGGTGGCTGGATGAACGTGGTGACTCAGTTGCCAGAAAACTCGTTCCGGCCGATACCCCTCGAACACACATTTGGCAACTGGATCGAGCATATCCATGTCTTACTGGCATTAGGTGTTGCCGGCATAGCAAGCTCGACTATTATTCAGCGTGCCTTGTCTGCCCGCACTGAGTCAGTCGCGCAAACCTCCTTCTTGCTAGCCGGCTTCGGTTATCTCACCATTGGACTGATTCCTCTCATGCTTGGGTTCACTGCATTCGTGACGATGCCTGGTCTTGAGGACTCGAATTCGGTTCTCACCGCGCTTGCGCTCAAACATCTGCACCCGGTTTTTGTTGCCGTGTTTGTCGGTGCGATACTGTCAGCTGTCTTAAGTACGTCAGACAGTATCTTGCTGAGTGTCTCCTCGGTTGTCAGCACCAATTTATTACCGCTGGTAAGCAATGAGCCGAGCGAGAAATTGCGCCTGCTGGTGGCTCGTTTGACAATGCCAGTCTGCGGCTTGATCGCGACCTATTTTGCCCTTAGTTCCAATAGCATCGTCCAAGTTATTCTCGATTCAACGGCGCCTTTGTTGGCCGCTATTATCGTGCCATTTGTTTTATGTTTCTGGTGGGAAAAAGCCAATCGCTTCGGCGCTCTTGCCGGAATATTTGGCGGGCTCATCACCTGGCTAGGCGCAGCTACCATCGGCACGGGTTTTCCGCCCGATCTTATTGGCTTTGCAGTGTCTGCCATAGCAATGACAGTGGTTACTCTATTGACCCAGAAAATCGATCCACCGAAACCGCTGACGGATATTGACGGCGATCCAATTGAATTGAATTGAATTGTCCTGCTATGTTGGTATGTGCGAGTGAATGCGCGAATCTATCCACCCCTGGCATTGGCAGACAGAAATGCCAATAATCTTTGTTCGATGTTTTCAGAGGCTCCAGGTACCAGAGCCACAGTACCCACTGTTAAGACACTTACCGCCAGACACAAAACCAGATATTTTTTCAACTTCATATTCAACCTCCTTTAGGTGCCAACTCGAATATCCAAGTATGACCGCCTTCGATAGATTGGAGAGTGGTAGGCGAATTATATTTTAATGTCATCTTTGCCACCACGCCTGCTAATTCCGGTCCTTCGGTAATTCGCACGAGTTGTCTCTCGTAACGGGTTCCATCCAGACGTATAACTACCGACCCGTCGCCCTCTTCGGCCTGTACTGCCCATTCCTTCCACAGTCTCCCCAGGAAGGTGCTCATGTAACTTGAAGCGACGTAAATCTTTCCATCACTCTCCATGATATAAATCAAGCGCGAGCTGAGCGGGTCAATCAACTGCAATTCAACCAGGGAAATTTCATCCGTAAAACTCCAGTTTGGCTCCGGACCTGTGTAAAGCTCTCCCGCTATCAGTTCGCCACCAGGAAATAGCATGGAGGGACCATCGGCGCTGCGATTCTCAAAGCGAGCTGTGGCTATGGCTAACGCCGGAATCAGCAGTAAGATAAAGATTGTTTGTAGAGCGTACGTTAAGGTTTTTATTGTTCTGTCTCTCTGTCTGATTTAGTTGTTGGCTTATTTGAGAAATTTACGGCGCTGTAACATGAAATCCTCCATTGATAATTCTGGGGTTATTGGCCTTGCACAACTTCGTTTCTTAATATGCCCACGTCTGATAATTCGACTTCGTAAACATCACCGGGAACCATCGCCTGGGTGGCGCCCATGGTACCGGACCAGATCATATCGCCGGGTTCTAGCGTGAAATATTGAGATATATAACTGACCATTTCTTCCATGTCGAAGATCAGGTCAGAAGAGTTCTCCCCCTGCACGACCTCGCCGTTTAGGCGGCCGGTGATTTGGACGTTCTTATAGTCGACTCCTTTAACTAGTGCCGGTCCTACTGCATTGAATCCGCGTGATCCTTTTGCACGAACAACTTGAAAATCGCCGGCCTGCCAGGCGCGTTCGCTGACATCGTTACCAGCAGTTACGCCAAATATGTAATCGCCAGCTTCTTCCACTGTCACATTCTCGGCGCGCTTACCTATCACGATTGCCATTTCTGCTTCGTAGTGCAAGTTCTCAGATCCTTTGGGTCGTACGATTGGATCTTCAGGACCAACTATTGAATTTGCGGGAACGGTGAAAAGGGCCGGAATTTCAGCCGGGTCACCGCTGATGTGGCTGAGGAAGTTGAACCCTGTCATGAAAACCAGAGACGGATCGACCGGTGCTTCAAGTTTGACCTCACTACGGTCGAATTTAACCCCGGTGTGATCCATTGTGTTATAAGGGGCTCCCGCCAACTCATAGATTTCGTCCCCGTGTACCATGCCCCAGGAAATCTCACCTGCGTTCTGAGAATAACGCACGAATGTTTCCAGTTCCTGTGCACCGGCGAAAATACTGACCACTGAAAAAAACAGAGCTACTGTTAAAGCAAATAAACGTTTCATGCCAAATCTCCTATTGAGGCTCAGGACCTTCTGAATAAATTTATTTTGAGCCTCTTTTCTCAATCATTACCGAACATTTGATGCCTGAAATTCTGTGAGCTGCCAGAGCCCACCGCGCTTTATGTAAACATCTATTGTCCGAATGTGCATATCGATTGGCTCAGCCCTTCCAGCCACAGTGATCTTCTGTAGTACCTCGCCCGCAATGATTCCTACATCACCATAGATGCGAGCTTCCATGCCGATAGGATTAACTTCCAGCCAGCCAATACCTCCAGTCCTAACCGTTTCCAGATAAGAGGTCTTGGTATCGACTGCACCTGTGGTGTGGCAGTAGCGTACCTCCTCGGCCACCATTTGTTCGAGTTTGGAGATGTCCTTCGAAATCGCTGCGTCGAATCGTTCTTGCTGTACTGCTAATAATTCCGCTGTGGCCGCGGACGATTGCGCGATGGCACTCCCCGTCGTCGCAACGAACAGTCCCGCCATAAAGAACAGAAATTTTATTGGGCCGGCATTTTTAAATAGGGCGTCAAATAGAGTGCTAAATAGCGACAGTAATGTCATAGCTCCATCCTTTCTTGTTCCGAATAGGAATGTCATAAGTAACAGCGGCAAACCGGAATCAATTCGTCAGTGGCATAGACTGCTGACGAATTGGCAGTTGAAGCGCTGCGTGTTTTTCTTAGTTGTGGCCCATGCCTAAAACGTAGCGTGTGCATTAAACGGGCTGGCAGTGCCCCCTTTAATAGGATTAATCTGGATCGAAGTCATAAATTCCCAACGACCCAGACGCTCAGCAACTTCCGCGACCTCTTGCATATAACCGTTGTCAACAATTGGCAAACCCAGATTCACCTGGGTGAGTTGATGAACGGGTCTGTTAATACCTGCTACACCGGACGGTTGTACATCATTCGCCGCATCACTTATCAGCATGGCGATATCACGCTCCTTCAACCAAGGCAATACCGATGCATGCAGACCGGCGCCGCCTTGCCCATATGCCCATGGACCTTCGGCGTCGCGAAGAGCCCAGCGGCCACCGCGAATAAACAGGGCATCGCCACTGCCGATTTTAACGCCGGCAAATTCTTCCCAGGCTTCCAGGTCTTCCACATAAATGGGAGTACTCGGTTCCAACCAATCAACCCCACGTAGCAAAGGCATATCTACCAAAATTCCACGGGTAACGTAGGAGGTTCCCATGCGGTCGATTGCCAAGTCTTCACAGCCGTAAGAAGTCAGATTTTGTGGATAGCCATTGAAGATGATGTATTCGCCATCTACTTCAGTGCGGTAGTGGCACAGTGCATCGACGTGCGACATCATGCCGTCGTGTAGTTCAAACTGCACTCCATCCATTGCGAAAGAGGGCTCTTCGCCATCTTTAACTCGCACTGGCGTAACTTCTCCGTTTCTCATTTCGAGATTGGTCATCCAGTGCTCATAGGCACCATAAGCCTGGCTATCAATAGTCTTCTCTTCGATGACGAAATGTTGCAGGGTTACTGTCTCACCCGTCTGCACCAGTGCCGCTGCCTGGAGCGTTTTTTCCGGGGTAATCAGATTTAGCGTGCCTCGCTGATCATCAGGGCCCCAACGCCCCCAATTGGATAATTCTTCCTCCCACTGCTTCAAGATATCCAAGGTAACTAAGCGTGATGGAAGCTGAGTTGATGGGTGTGCCTGAAATTCCTGAGCCGCAGAAAATCCAATCAGGCTCGCTGGCAATAAAATTAATAGCACTTTCCAAATCGAATATTGATATCCAAGTATTTTTCTCATGGGCTTGCCTATAGATGTAATAAAGTATTGATTACAGGGGTAGAAGGTACGATGTGTGTTCATTTTCAAATAACCATCGCAATTCCCAGAAACTTGACATGTCAGATGGCATGTTGCAGCATGTCACTTGACATGTCAATCTAGGGAAGTACATGTTAAACGAAGCAGAACAGAAACAATCAGACGAAGAAAAACAGCCTGAGAAACAGGCAGCTGGTTACGATCGCAAACAACAAATTCTCCAGCAAGCGGTCGAGATCGTGGCAGCAGAAGGCTACTCCAAGCTGTCGATGCGAGCTCTGGCGCGTGCCAGCGGAATAACACTGGGTGCACTGCAATATCATTTCAGCACCTGGGAAGACATGCTGCGTGCACTGAACGCCTATATTCTTGATCAGTACGACCGATCTTGGGCCGCCATGATTCCCAAGGACAGACCGCCGACTCTCCAGGGTTTCATGCGGCTGGTTTTAGAAGATATTCCTGGGTCGGCGCTTCAATCGGGAAATTTGCTCCCACAATTGTACGCGATGTCCCAGGTCGAACCGATAATTGAGGAACTGCAGACTGAGATCTTCAATAGGTACATTTATGTAGTGGAGAAGCTGCTCGCAGATCTCCAGAGCCAGACACCACGTGCAGAAGTATTTGCAATTATGTTGATGCTCAGAGGGTCGAGGCTGTTACGAGGCGAAATCCATAAGTGGGACGTTGAGGCTGATGAAGTTTATGACGTCATTATCGGAATGGCCGATGCAAAGTACGGCAAACCAAAAAACAAACCGAGTTGAGAAACAGGTTTGAATACAGTAAAAACTTATGTAACAACAGTAGGTGAGCAAATAAAAAAAGGCAGAACTGTATGAGCAAGCTATACAAGCACCTTTGTTTGATAACTAAGAATTTGATAACTAAAATATTCTTACCGTTGGCAGCACTACTCATTGTTTCAGCAGGAGCTTTGGCGCAGTCTTCAGATGAACCGACTTATTACGGGGAAGCCCTCGATGCATTAAGTCGTAACTGTGCCGAATGCCATCGGCCGGAAGGTCCAAATCTGGGCGGTGTCCAAGCACCGTTTTCTGTCCTGAATTACGAAGAGGCGAAAATTTGGGCACCATTGATATCCCTGCGACTAGAAGACGGATCAATGCCTCCCTGGGGAGCGCACCAACAGCATCAGGGAACATTCAAGAACGAGCGTTATATTTCTGATGAGGACAAGCAGCTTCTGATGGACTGGGTTGAGGCAGGCGCGCTTGAAGGTGATGCCAGGGATCAGCCTACTGCAGACGAACTTGCTCTCAGCGCACCGGCGAATGAGCCTACACTAGCACCAGACGGATCCATGTGGTGGATGGGAGTGCCCGATGCGACAGTTGCTTTTGCTGACCCGATACAGGTATGCGAAGAAGCAACGGATTGGCAACCCACGATACTCATGCACCGTACTGGCGGGGATTTGAGCAAGCATCAATGGGCTCAAGCATCAGAGATCCGTCCCGGCAGTTCCACAATGCACCACGGGACATCCAACTATCTGGGAGTAGCCGTTCCTGGTCGAGGCCCTCAAGTCTATCCAGATGGGTGGGGCTTTCTTCTACCCGCGGATCCATTTATTACCCTTAATATGCACTATGCCAAGCAGTCAGGTCCTGGCACTGCTGTTGAAGATAACACCGTTGGTGGCTTCCTCTTCTATGAGCCGGGGGACGTAATCGATTACGTAGTTCAAAACACGATTCCAATGAACAGGAACATTGTCATTCCACCAGGCGATCCCAACTATATGGCAACTCACGAGCACACGATCGAAGAAGACATTCTCCTGCTTGCGCTGGCTCCTCATTCTCACTATCGCGGTAAGGCCGTTAAGCTTGAACTAGAACTTCCAGATATAGATGAGCTAGAAACTCTGCTCTGGGTTCCAGACTATGACTTCAACTGGCAATTCCACTATGAGTACCATGAGCCGAGATTGCTTCCAGCCGGAGCAAAGATGCATGTGACCTGGTGGTTTGACAACTCCGCCGAAAACCTGGCGAATCCCGACCCTACGGCCGAAGTTCGTTATGGTCTTCGATCATCGGATGAAATGATGAACGCTCGCTATTACTTTACCAAGGCCCAGCCACAGGGAATCGTAGTGGGAGATGCAATCCCCGAATCCATACTCGCTCAGGCTCGACGCTCGGAACAATATTACCGGAGCCAGCAGACAGACTGGGATACGAAAAATATTAGCCAGCTGTGTAGACCACAGTAGCACCCTAGAAAACAGGCCGCGCTCTCGTGAGCGAATCAGGGACAACAGTAAATTGAACACTGGGACAAACGTGCTTCAAACACTTTAATGTATAGCTTAAAAATTACAAACACGAATACCGATATCTCCTTCTACTTAACTCTCTATCTATTAAACAAGGAACTTAGTATGACTTTCAAATCCAGACTAACGATTGCATTTCTTTGTGTAGGACTTCTTTCTCCTGCTATAGCAAATAGCCAGGAGTCAAAAACAGTACTTCCCACCAAAATCACTAAAGACGATGCAGCAGGAATGCTCTTTCAGCGCGACGATGTGACAGAAACTACACACGCAGATGGTCATCAGACTGCAAGCGTCACTTCAATGGCTAGTAGCGATGGAAAATTTCATAGCGGCATGTATCGCTCAACTAAAACTCGCTTTGAAATCAGCGAGCCTTATGGTGTCGATGAATTTATGTATTTTCTAAGCGGCAGTGTCAACCTGATTTCCAAAGACGGTAGTGTGATGACAGTGCACGCCGGCGAAGCTATAACAATGCCTAAGGAATGGACAGGAACCTGGGATACGGATGGTTTTGAGAAGATCTGGGTAATCCATTCGTCTGACGACTAGGCTCGCAGCAACACCCTGCTCCTTTTTTAGTTGATAGTTTTTTAATTGATACACTTATAGATTGGCATTTTTATAAAGAGAGTTTTTATAGAAAATATATTTATAAAAGTCCCTGCATTTTTTAATGCTTACTGATCTGAGCATTCCTACAGAGGTCGCTGTCATGCCTGTGATAACAAAACAAATCAACAAAAAATGCTTCATTAAAAATCTAAGCGTTTTCTTGGTTTCGATTGCTTTAATTCCCTTTGTCGTTAAAGCACAGACTATAGAAGAAGGTGCATGGAGTTACTTTGGCGGCGACAATAATTTCAATCGCTACTCTCCAGTAGATCAGATCAATGCAGATAATGTGGACCAACTCAGTATCCTGTGGCGCAGAGATGCTACCGCTGCCTCATTACGAGAAGATTACAATGGCATGGGTTTTGAGAAAAACCTGCGATCAACTCCACTGCTATTAGATGGTGTTTTATACGCACCCAATATTTTTGGATTAGTGGAAGCGTTCGATCCAGCAACAGGTGAAACAGTCTGGACTCAAGAGCCTTATCAACCAACTTTATTGGAAGCGGCTGGCATTAGTACCCGTGGCATTGCCTACTGGCAACAGGGCATCGATCGAAGGCTCATGGTGGTGCGCGGCAGCTATCTCTACGCTTTAAACCCACAAACCGGTGAACCCTTTCCTGATTTTGGTCGCGAGGAACCGGGCAGAATTAATCTTGCCTATAGCGCTGCCAATGGAAATAACTTTTCACTTACCACTTCTCCTATCGTGATTGGTAATACCGCAGTTTTAGGCGGTTTTCTAAATGGTGCCGGTGATGGCGGTAGTCGCAAAGAAGCAGCACCGGAAAATATCCGCGGCTTTGATGTTAGAACTGGCGAGCTTAAGTGGGAGTTTAATGTAGTACCACGACCTGGAGAGTTCGGTTACGACACCTGGGAAGAGGGATCTGCCGAATGGTCCGGCGACATCGGATCCTGGTGTTGTTTATCTGCCGACAATGAACTTGGCATTGTTTATGTGCCATTAGGCGCACCAACTTCCGCCTATTATGGCGGTCATCGGCCAGGTAATAACTTGTACGCCAACAGTCTTGTGGCATTGGATGCTGAAACTGGTGAAAGAATTTGGCATTTCCAAATGATCCATCATGGTCTTTGGGAGTACGATAATGGCAGCCCTCCTATTCTGGGTGACATCACAGTAAACGGTCGCACCATCAAAGCCGTCATGCAGGCTAACAAAAACGGTTTCGTTTATGTGTTCGATCGCAGCAATGGTGAACCAGTATGGCCAATAGTAGAAACCCCAGTTCCTCAATCCATTGTCGAAGGCGAAGCAACTTCCGCAACGCAACCAATACCATCTAAGCCTCCCGCTTTCGACCGCCAAGGTTTAACGCTTGATGATTTGATAGACTTTACGCCAGCACTGCGCAATCAAGCTCTCGAGCTTGTCGAAAATTTCACTCTTGGTCCGCTCTATACACCTCCCTCCCCGTGGATCGAAGGAGGCAATCAGGGAACCCTAACACTGCCCAGCACCTGGGGAGCCGGAAACTGGAATACTGGCGCTTTCGACCCTGAAACTGGAATGTACTTTGCTGTTTCTTACTCCTCGGCAGATAATTTGGGAATCGCTCCAACCACTTCTGACTCAGCAACAATGACTCATACAATAGCTCAAGGGGCAAGAGGCACACCGGATATCCAGGGAATTCCTATATTCAAGCCCCCTTATGGTCGTGTGACAGCATTGAATATGAATACCGGAGAACTGGAATGGTCAGTAGCGAATGGCGACGGGCCTCGTGACCACCCCTTGTTAAGAGATTTAGATCTACCTCCTTTAGGCACTCCTAATCGACCGGCACCTCTAGTAACCAAGTCTCTCTTGTTCGTTGGTGAAGGCAGCGATGCAGTTGTCGGAACTGTGCCAGGTGGTGGTGGCTACTATGATGGTGACGACACTGGTTTCGATGAGTCCTGGCGTTGGGGGACATTGTTCAGAGCTTACGATAAGTCGACGGGAGCCACAGTTTTTGAAATAGATCTTGCTGCAGGCACCACCGGTGCACCCATGACTTATCTACATGAAGGGAAACAGTATATTGTTGTGGCAGTTTCGTCCCGAGCGACTGAGCCTGAATGGATAGCTTTGGGACTTAGCGAATAAGACTGAATTTTTGCTCTGACAGCTGAGATTAATACTTTTAATAGCATGGGAATTTATACTAACAAAAAGTTTAAGGAAGTTAATTGGACGCCGACGATCCAAGAAAGCCAAAAATTATCATAAATCCTAAAATTCAAGACTGGCTATTCTTTCTCAAAGTCGCCACAGCATTGAACATGTTGCGAAGTCTTTCCTAAATTAGAATCTTCGCTCCACCTTTACCGTTATCGAAGTTCCCGAAGTGCATCACCCAGTATCGACCCTGCCCGGTTATAGTTTTCGGGCATGGGTAGTACATTGTTGGCCTGCACGTAATTCTCATAGTCTGAAAGCATTTCTTCAAGTAAAGTTGGTTGCTCCTGGGCCAAGTCCCTTGTCTCACCTGGATCAGTCCTGATATTGAACAGATGCCAATCTGTTTCACTCTGCCCTATTCGATTTATCACGATTTTGTAATCGCCTTTGAACAAAGCACTATTTCCACCTAACTCATAACCTATGGGATAAAATTCATCATGTACCTGTGAGGAAGAGCCAGCTAGAAATTCAGAAAAATCAGCACCGATTATTGGTTCCACTTCCCGGCCTAGCCAATTGCCATCATGAGCATTAACTCCAACTAGGTTAAGAATGGTAGGTGCTAGGTCAGTCACAAAGACAAACTCGTCTGTTTTCTCACCCTCGTTCTTGATGCCCGGTCCCGCCATTACCAGTGGCACGCGCAGCCCACCTTCGCTGGCGTGGAATTTATAGTAAGCCAGAGGTGAAGCAGCAATTGACGCGTTACTTGGGCCAATGGCGTTCCACGAGCCGCGCTCACCCAGCGTGTCATAATTAGAGTTGTAACCAACGATATCGAACCAGGCGGAAAGTGCCGACCCGCCATTAGGAAGAATTATATTCGAACCTTCGGCACCATTATCAGAAGTGAAAACAAAAATAGTATTCTCATATTCGTCAATGCTTTCCAGATAGTCCATCAAGCGGCCGATGTGCATGTCCATCGCATCGACCATACCGGCATACACTTCCATACGTCGTGCATGATGGCGTCTTTGTTCCTCAGCCAGATTCTCCCAGATTAGCGTACCCGGGGTGACTACCGCCTCGGTTCCTTTTGGAATGACACCCGCCTCTTCGGCAGCAAGGCGCCTTTTCTCTCGCATAACTGTCCAGCCTTCGTCATACACACCAGCATATTTGTCTGAGAACTCCCGTGGTGCCTGCACCGGCATGTGAACGGCTTGAAAAGGAATGTAGGCAAAGAAAGGTTCGTCGTCTTCGGCGTTAGACGCGATAAACTCGATAGTCTTATCGATAAAATATTTCGAGGAATAAAAATCATCTGGCAACATGTGAGTGGAGCCATCGGCATACCAATTGGCTTGATCGTATATTGGCAGATAAGTGCGTTGCTCCCAGTTGTCTGCTCCGGTATCTGCCATGGCGATAGTGCGATCGAATCCGCGGGCTGAGGGAAGCAACTCTGGAGTATGACCTAAATGCCATTTGCCGGTCATGTAGGTGTGGTACCCATCAGCCTTTAAAATACTGGCAAGCGTCACAACCTTGTCGTTTAACACACCTTGATAGTGGTCATAGGCCAATAGCTCCGGAGGAAGAGCTTCGGGAATGTTTGGCACTCCATTCCTATGGCTGTCTACACCGGTCAGCAACATGGCCCGCGCCGGGGCGCAGCTCCCTGCCGTGTGGTAGTTGGTAAAAGAAAGTCCTTCCGCAGCGAGTCTGGCGATATTCGGAGTATTAATCTCACTACCAAAAGGCGAGATATCGGTGAAACCAAGATCATCTGCGAGAATCAAGACTACATTGAGACGATCAGGCGCTTCGGCGGCAGCTAGAGCTGTGGAGAAAAAAGCAGGAACAGCACCAAAGAGTGAAATACCAAAAGATAGTGAGAATAGTTTTGCTGCAGAGTTGATCGTCATTTCAATTTTATTTCCTAAAAATTGGAGCAGAAAAAAGAGTAAAAAAATATAAAAGGGACAGACTAGTTACTCTTAATAGCCGTACCCTTGCGAATTGTAGTATTAAGTTCGCCATTGTCCAGTACCACCGCGCCATTGACCAGCACGTAGTCAATACCCATGGCTGGCTGAGTCGGATTGACGTAGGTCGCTCGATCTAGAATCGTTTCTGCATCGAACACGGTGATGTCGGCATCGGCACCCACTCGAATACGTCCTTTGTTCTCCATAACTGGAACGAATCCCTGCAAACGGTTAGCCGGTTCGATCGTCATACGTCGTAGTGCATCCATCATTGTGATGAGACCTTCTTCACGTACATATTTGCCTAGCACTTTGCTGAAGGTGCCGGCACTGCGGGGATGTCCTGATCCTTCCAAGATTCGCCCATCACTGGCGATCATAGTAAGCGGATGTTGCAGTGCGGTTCGGGTCATCTCTTCGGTTCGACTGAAGCTAATCATGCGTCCGCCGATTTCGCGGTATCTGGCAAAACTTTCTCGCGTTAAACGTTCACCGGTTTCCACCCATAATTGCCTAGCAAAGCGATCATCTTCCCAGGTCTCCCAGTTGTCGAATAGCGCAGATGCAATATCAGAAGCACCAGCTTCATAGGGGTACATCTCAGTCGTTACATCCTGGCCGCTGTCACTCGCGGCCTGAATGATAGCGAGGAATTCTCCGATTGAGGCCCCACCGCTGGAGTTGGCATGCACGATATGCAGTGGCGTCCCGGCGTTATTGGCGCTGCCTATAATTTGTCGAAGACCTTCCAATCCGTCGCGTGTGTGAATATGCACGCTCGCTTCAGTTTCGGCGGCTACCGCTAACATGGCTTCAAATTCAGCCTGAGTAGCTGCAGGCGTATAGGCAAGACCAAAACCGACTGCCACGGCGCCTTCAGCCAAACCCTGACGCAGCATTTCTGCCATTCGGTCCAGCATTTCCGGTCCCGCGATTGCGCTACCACCGGCACCGGTAGGTAAAAAACGACCTCCATCGTTAAACAGTGTCATTCGAATAGGGATATGGCCGACACTGATTCCATAATTTAGCAGCTGGCCACCAGCACGGTCGTTATACCAATCTGCAACCATGGCAGTACCCACTTCAAGTTCGAACGCCGAAGTCACCCCATCCTGAACCATTAAGCGATAGGACTCTTCACTCTGACCGTGCTCATGGATATCGACGAAACCGGGTGCCACCACAAGGCCTTCAGCATCGATTACCCTCTCACCTTCCAGCGCTTGCTCTGAAATGGAAACCACGCGCCCTGCGATAATTCCTATGTGTCGTATCGCATCCAGACCTGACTCCGGATCCATTACCCTGCCATTGTTGATGGCCAGATCGAATTCCTCAGCTGCCACCATGCCGAGCTGGGGAATTAAGACCAGGAATAATACGCCTATAAAGGAATTGAATATCTTGTGCACGACTGAGATCTCCTTAGCTTTAATAGGGGCAGACTTATTTTTCACAAATGCCTTGAGTTCTTAAATAGTGCCAGGGAAAGACCACTCCTAGTACTTCTAAAAAATAAAGATTGAGCTTCTTCATGCGAAACCTCTGACAGTACGTACACATATCGCAGTATCGTGCTGCATACAGGATTGGGTGTAAAGTGCCAGATTCGAATTACTCAGACCCCTTCGATTTAAAACAGGTGAGAACCAATAATAATGGGCATCCTTAACTATCCCAAATTTTTAAATCACTTTGAAAATGACTAGGCATCAGTCGAATGAACCGATACATTTGTTAACTATTCTGCTGTGCTCTACAAGTCTAGTTGAAGTGCTTCCGAGCCAGCAGTTCGATACTTAGGAAACAAATGAGCTAGAGAAATTATTAATAATAGTTCTCCTCCGCTTTTTACATACGACACAGAGAATCAACTATGCTCTTTCTTAGAATCCGCAACACTCTAGGCTATCTGCTGATAACAGTGACAGCTTCTTCTACTTATGCCCAGTCCTGGACCGACCAGTATCCACCAACGTCGAATCATGGCGTGTCACCCTATATAGCAGAGCCCGAATGGCTTGAATCATTTTCAGAACCTGGTTTTATCTGGGGCTCACATCCTGGGCTTTTTGTGGAGTCGACCGAACGAATATTTGTTATTCAGCGTGGAGAACTCCACGTACCCGACCCTCTGCCAGATGGATTCAATTATTTTTACGGTTCTGTTGAGGGCTTGTCCGCGCTGTCTCCGCCAAGAGACACAATACGCCAAATGAAAAATGTCATCTTTGTCGTAAACGACAAGGGAAAGCTAATTGAGAATTGGAATCAATGGGATTACTTATTTGAAGGTACTGGTGGACCACACATGATAGCGATCAGTCCTTACGACCCCGAAAGGCGAGTGTGGGTCGTAAATTCTGGATCCCATCAGATTCATGCTTTCTCAAATGATGGCAAAGAGCTATTGATGACGCTCGGCATAGAGAATGAAACTGCAAATGATGGGAAACACTTAGGGACGCCACAAGATCTTGCGTTTCTTCGAGATGGCAGCATAGTTGTTGCAGATGGCCTTACTAATTCGAGAGTAATTAAGTTTGATAAAGACGGAAATTACCTTACCGCTTGGGGAAGCAAAGGAAGTGAAGAAGGTCAGTTTGATGCCGTTCATTCAATAGCAACAGATAATCAGGATCGTATCTATGTCGCCGATCGAAATAATGACCGTATCCAAGTATTCGGCCCTAACGGAAAGCACCTAGCAACTTGGCCGGGGTTGAACTTCCCTAATTATATTCTGATCACGGAAAATCAAGATGTGTGGGTATCAGACAATCAACCTGTAAGGATTATCAAGTATGATACCGATGGCCAAAGGTTATTCTCCTGGGATGCCCACGGCAACGGGCCAGGCGAGTTTGGCGAGTTGCATGAATTCGGTGTGGATATAAACGGAAACTGGTACGGCGCGGACAATGTGCTGGGACGTTCGCAGAAATTTATACCAAAACCCGAAGCAGACGCTGCCAATCTGATGCAAGTACCGACTCCAATGGCCCTCTGATCCCTTTTTTTTAACGTTGCACTCTCGATTTCATTACAACTAAATATGGAAGCAAACTGACTGCTTCCTGCAATCACAATCAATAACGGCGGTAAATCTTGACCAAAGTAAACAAAACTGAAATGGAAGCGTTTTTTCTAAAGAATTTTCCCAAGTAAATTATGTACTTGAATCTTTTGACGAAGACTCTGTAACTATTAGACGCAAAATGGATAGTGGATATTTACTCCCTAGCGGAACTGTATCTGGCCCAACCATGATGGGGCTGGCTGATTACGCCATTTACGTGACAATTCTTCGGGAAATTGGCTTTGTTGCACTAGCAGTAACTACAAGTTTGAACTTCAATTTCCTACTCAAACCTGTAGCTGACAAAGATATACTAGGCGTTTGTAAAATACTGAAGCTTGGCAAAACTATAGCAGTTGGAGAAGTAACGATTTATTCTGAAGGCGATGATCGGCCCGTTGCGCATTCTTTAGAGACTTATTCGATTCCTCCGAATAAATAGCTGCCTTGATCGTCTTCGGAGAAACAGTTATCGCGGCGGCTGGAATTTCTGAACAACGTACAAATCATCGAATACCTTACGTCAAGGTCGCCCCTTTAACTAAACGCAGATGGAACAGCTAATGCGAGACAAATTTGGACTGGTCATTCACTGGATAGGTTTTGCTCTAGGCATTTTTTTAACCCTAGGAACTATATTTTCTCTAAATAGTTTTGCGACGATGCCAATTTTAATTAGTTTCTCAGCAGTATCGTTTCTAATCCCCTATGGTATCACTTGGACTATAAGGCGCGCTATTACCGGTTATGCGAGTTTCTTTCCTTGGACAAAGAAACAAAAAGAAGACTAAATAAAGTTCTACAATGAAAAGTAACAGAAAAAGAATAGAGGCATTTTAAAGCAGATTTTTATCGTTCGGTCTCTCTGTTTAGTTTAACAGTCAATAACACATTGCCTAGGGTCCCACTAATTCCAATTCCCCCAGAGAGCCTTCAGAAAAATTTAGAGTTTCCCCTCTAGACGAAGCTGACGCAAAAGCGCGACATTATTTTTAGGTATCGCCTCAATGTCAGGATGACTCTTAATCGCGCGAGTCACAGAGTCTTCTCGTAGCAGATGCAGCAAGGGATACGGGGATCGATTGCTTAGGTTTTCTGGATCGTTAGGCTTTGAATCAGCAAAACAATAGGATGGGTGAAAACTTGCGATCTGCAGCTCACCATCGAGATTCAAATTTTGCAACAAGCCATCAGCTAAATCCAAAAAATCATTATAGTCTTCAAAATCAGTAAGCACTCCAGGATGAATCAAGAGTGTCGTTTCGATATCGAGGTCTCTAACTAAAAGCTCAAGCTCAAACGTCAAATCACTCAACAAACTAGGAATATCCACCGCAGCGGTAGCGATGGCTCTTACCCGACCTGTGGTTCTCGCCAAACTAGCGAAAGGACAAAGGCCAAGCTCAATAACAAATTTATCTATCCACTCCAGCACCTCGAGGCATTCAAGGTTTAAATCATCTCCGGAAGAATTCAATAGTCACTACCAAGAATCAATTTTGATGAAATACTTAATTCTAAATAATTCAAATAAAAACCTCATAAGTATAAAAAAAGCTCTCAGTGGCGATATACGAGCCGCATTGATCGATTCCAGATCACCCCTTAAGTAAGCTTCCTAATTATCTACACTAACGAGGAGTGCTTAAGCTTCAGTTCTTAGGAAGCCAATTAAAGAATATTTTATTAAATACAAAAAACCCCGAACATATCAATGCTCGGGGTTTTTTGTCTAAATATAACTAGCTGTTTAGTCTTAACGACTCCCTTGCCAGCTTGGTTATTAATTGAGTTTTTAAAATCGTGTCGTTATCCGCGCATACCAAAACTGAGAACCCCAAGTTCTATAGGAGGGATCAAAGTCGTTGGCAAAGCTATCTGGAAAATAAGGTGGATCTTCGTCAAGAAGGTTATCAATTCCAACTGTAATTATAGAATTAAAATTCGCCTCAAGGTTATACGAAGCCTGCATATCCAGATACCAAGTAGCATCTAACCCTCTTTGGGAGTCCCCAGCGTCCTTAGCCCCGGTAGCCAAAGTTTTTGGAGGTGATCCAGCTATACCGTCAGCTTCTCCATGGTACTGGGCAGTTGCTGAAGCCGATAGATCGCCTTTTGACCAGAAGAGTTGAAGATTACCTTTGACGTCCTTGAATTGGGCTCTACTATTCCCAACAACAAGTCCGGCATAGTGTTCAACTGAACCATTTGCCTTGGTTACATCATAGTCATCTAACATCGCAAAATCTGCTACGGCTCTCCAGCTACCCAGGCTAGTTTCCCAGTCATACATAGCCGTTACTTCATATCCTGAAGTCTCTACTTTACCTATGTTGTTGGTCGTATTTCTTAGATCTTTGACATAACCAGTTGGTAGTCTTGTTACTAGGTTGCAGTAGGCAGGACTTGTTCCTTGATAGCATCCATTGAGAATCAACTGAGAACCAATTGATGAAATAGTATCCGTAATCTCAACATCATAATAATCAACATAGACAGTGAGATTTTCTAACGGATTGACTATGACGCCGAAATTAAAGCTCTCTGATTCTTCTGGCTGAGTATTAGGATTGCCGCCGACAGTAGTTCTAATTTGTGTATTAGGTTGAGTAAACCCTGTTGGAACACCATCTGTCGCGCAGCGGCCAGACTGAACCCCTCCCGCGCCCCCGGTAAAGTTACTTGCGTTGACATCGCACGGATCAGCCAAGTCTGGGTAACTGTCATTATTACCACTGAACAAAGCGCCAATGGATGGTGCTCTGAACCCTTCCGAGTATGTTGCTCTTAAAGTAACCATATCAATTGGTGAGTACGTTATACCAATTTTGCTATTTGTTGTGTCACCAAAGCTTGAGTAATCAGAGTATCTAGTCGCCGCACTGAGATCAAGACCTTCTATGATAGGCACGGCAATTTCTGCGTAATATTCATTTACATCATATTCTCCTGAAACAGGACTCGCAGCGTTTCCAGAGGATAAGCCAGCTGCGATAAAAGCATCTGGTGAATAAGCCCCTTTCTCTTCTCGAAACTCATAGCCAAATGCCAACCCAACAGACCCAGATGGAAGATCTACTAGCTCGCCAGTTACGTCGAAGCCATAGCTCTTCATCTCATTTCGTCCGGTATCATGAGCTTGAAAGGTAATATAATCGACCATTTCAGGTGTAATTGAACCTGAGCCACTCCAAAGCCCATCGCCGAGATAGGCGCTATCGGCTCCTTGTCCGCCAAAGACATTTAAAGGCACACAAGGACTTGTGCAATCTCCTGCCAGTGCTTTCTTTATGTTGCCGGTGTTCAATAAGCCATTGGTTGTTGTGACATTTTTATTTTGACCAGTGATAGCATAACCGGAGATATCCCAACCATTGAATTCTGTCTCAATGCCCATTTCAAAGCGGTAAGTTTGAGTATCTTGGAGGTAGTTTCTATTCCCCGCCTCTAATAGTCGCCGTCCCATCCATCCTGTGGCATGACCATCAGGGTAGTTCGCATCATTACAAGACTTCCCTTCAAGAGATAGGCCATCTAGGCCACAGAATTCCATTCCAAAAGGGTTGTAAACGTTATTTCTTGAAATACCCTCACCGCCCCCAAAATCACCAAAGCCATAAAAAAGAGGCATAGGAGCTAAGAGCTGATCTGATTCACGATTCTGATAGGTACCAAACATTGTAAGATCGGTATTCCCTGAAAGGTTAAAACGGCCTTTAGCAAATAAATTGACTCGCTCGTTGGGAGTTTCGACATAGTTGTAGGGATTATAATTAAACCGGTCATCTGGGCTCGTCCAGCAACGGAAATCTGAAGCGGCTCCTCCGCTTGTTCCATCGCTCGGTGTAAAGTTACTACAACCGGGTACCACGCCACCGTATGCCAACCGACCTTGCGGAGTTCCGGAGGAACCTCCAGAAGAAGGTCTTGCGGCCGTTTGTTTTCTGTCTCCATTACCAAGATCTTCAATCTCAACCAGCGATGCTCCTAACATAAAGGATCCGCGGTCGAATGAAGTCCCTGCGGTTACTTGATAATTGTTAGCTAATCCACCCTTATCAAAGTATTCACCGGTTTGAGCCTGGAATTCGACTCCCTCAAAATCGTCCTTAGTAATTATGTTAATTACTGCGCCTATTGCATCGGAACCATATACAGCGGACGCGCCATCTTTTAAGATTTCGACTCTCGCTATAGCAGCAGTAGGGATCGTGTTGAGATCGACAGAGCTATTTGCTCCCTCACCGCTATTGATCCAGCGCTTTCCATCAACGAGGATAAGGGTTCTACCGGCTCCAAGGTTTCGAAAGTCCATTCGGACAGCTCCGCTGCCACCATTATTGTAATTTCTGTTTAGCCCTGAACCTTGGGACGGTAGTTCTTGTAATAATTCCCCAATAGATATTGCTCCAGAAATCTGAATATCTTCTTGGGTGATTACTGCTACCGGTGAAAAACTGTCAGGGTTCGCTCCCCTGATTCTAGTTCCTGTAACTGCTATTTCTTCTATACCTGAGTCTTGTGCCAGAACTTCGGGTGAAAGTACATTCACCATCAATACAGCGAGACCCAAACAAGAAGCATTATTAAGTATCTTTTTCATTTA
>Ga0209402_10001360_pt1 | contig 26848 bp, 28 predicted proteins | sample ArcticOcean_MG_C_3_FD_187437 | JGI IMG/M metagenome (GOLD analysis project Ga0209402, IMG submission 187437) | Marine microbial communities from western Arctic Ocean - ArcticOcean_MG_CB8_126 (SPAdes) (version 2) | ecosystem: Environmental > Aquatic > Marine > Oceanic | place: Arctic Ocean... | reverse complement strand
TCCCTTAGCAGCTTCATTGCCGATTAATGGATTTACTGCTGATTATTGTATAAAAGAACCAAGATTGGGAACGTCGACTCTTAATTGCGAAGGGCTCAGTTTTAAATTGCATGTACCGGAAGTATGCCTTATTAAATCGTGCGGTTTAATTGTTGATGCGCATGGCTGGTTGATGGATGCCAGAATTCAAGATCGCAATACAAGACTATCAGAATTGGGTGGTGAAAAAGGTTATATCGTCATAAATCCACAAGCTAAAAAAACTTTACAAGGAAGATCGTGGTCTGCCAAAGATGATAAGAAGGTGCTTGCTATTATCAATAGTGTTGAAACAGTTTTCCAAGTAATGAGCCAAAGGATTCATTTTACCGGTTTTTCTCAAGGTGCATATATGACCTGGAGGTTCGTTTGTAAATACTCTAAAAAATTTGGTTCAGTCGCTCCTATTGCTCACGGAGCTGGAAATTACATCAGCTCTCAAAGACCATTGAGAATAAGAGTAATGGATAACTGCTTTGGGTCAAATGAATTAGATATCTTATATGCTCATGGAAGTAAGGATGCCTTAGTGCATTTTAGTGGGGCTATAAATACCGTCAAAAAAATTGGAAGTGAGTGGCAATTAGGCAATGCAAAGATAATCTCTGAAGATGATAATCATAAACTCATACGGTTTATTAATTCAAAAGGAACTAAATTAGAATTCCTGAGTTATGATTGGGCTTCTGAAAATAAAGACCTTCTTGGGCATTGCTTTCCTGGATCAGGAACCTACTTAGGGTGCGGAGAGAGCAACCCAATTAATTGGGGAGAACAAGTCCTTAAGTTTTTTATAGACAACCCCAAGGTGGATTCAAACTAAGTTTTCCTTAAAAAACCATCTTCTTCTGAAATCATCTCTGCTCTCAACTTAATATACTTAGCAAGTATCAGGCTATCAATTCCTGCACTCTGTTCTATAGCCTTATCCCATAAATCAGAAATTACCTTATCTTCCTGAAGTTCAGCAACCACTCTCCCTACATGAATTCTGTTAGCTTTAATCAAAATCTAAATATATAAAAGTTTTAGTTCTATGCAAAAATTTCCAAAGTGGTAATATTTATACTAAAATATTACCGTTAAAAAAAACGAGACAATTTAAGTACTTATTAAGACCTTTATTATAAAACAAGTCATGAAAAATCCCCTACTATCTTCCCCTTTAGAATCAAATATAGATAATAAATCAGAAGAGTTTGCTGACTATAAAGCAGCGATGCTGGAGAAGCTAGATGGCATAGAAGACCTTTTAGATTACGTTGAACTTGGTGGAGGTATGCACCACCACGAAAGACTTGCTGCTAGAAACAAAATGCCAGTCAGAGAAAGAATTGCTAATTTTTTAGATCCAGATACGCCTTTTCTAGAAATTAGCTCTTTGGCTGCTTACGCATCAGATTACCCTGTAGGCGGAGGTTGTGTAGCAGGAATTGGCATTGTTGCAGGAACTGAAGTGGTTATATTTGCTAATGACCCAACGGTTTTAGCAGGTGCCATGCACGCTTACTCTGGCAAGAAATGGACTAGAGCTATGGAAATATCACGAGTTAATAAAATACCTTACGTTCAATTTGTTGAATCAGCTGGTGGCGATCTAAGAATGGGCGGAGGAAAAGGAAAAAGTAAAACAAGAGGAACTATTCTTGGAGCCGGCCATTTCGCTGAATCTGGCAGAACCTTCTACGATGTTACGGAACTCTCTAAGTTAAGAATTCCAACCATATCACTGGTATTTGGTTCCTCAACAGCCGGAGGTGCTTATCAGCCGGGAATGTCTGACTACAATATATTTATTAAAAAACAGTCCAAAGTATTTTTAGGAGGCCCTCCTCTTGTAAAAATGGCAACGGGTGAAGAATCTGACGATGAAACACTTGGCGGGGGTCAAATGCATGCAGAAAAATCTGGATTAGCAGACTATTTAGCTGAAGATGAAATGGATGCTATCAGAATAGGTAGAGAAGTTGTTTCACATTTAAATTGGAGAAAAGAAGGTAATGGTCCTTCTCATGCTTCAGATGCGCCTGTTAATGAGATAGAAGATCTACTTGGATTGGTAGACCCAGACCTCAAGAGACCTTTCGATGTCAAAGAGGTAATTAGTCGGGTAGTAGATGGTTCTAGGTTTGAAGAATTTAAACCTTTATTTGGGCAGACTATGGTTTGTGGATTTGCTTCCGTACATGGCTATACCGTAGGAATACTAGGAAATAATGGCCCTATTTTTCCAGATACCGCCTCTAAAGGAGCGCATTTTGTCCAGCTCTGTAACCAAATAGATGTTCCTATTATCTTTTTACAAAACATAACAGGATTTGTGGTAGGTAAAGACTATGAACGTGACGGTCAAATTAAAAAAGGTGCTCAGTTCTTAAATTCAGTTTCTAATTCTACCGTTCCCCACTTAACTGTAATCTTAGGTAATTCTTACGGCGCTGGAACATATGCGATGTCAGGAAGAGCTTTTGATAACAGGTTTACGTTTCTTTGGCCCACTGCAAAAATTGCTGTAATGGGACCGCAACAAATTGCTGGCGTCATGTCGATTGTTAGAAGAGCTAGAGCTGCTAGAACAGGTGAAAAATTTGATGAAAAAGAAGATGCTCAAATGGTTGCATTTGCTGAAAGAGTGCAAGAAGAAGGTTCACTTGCATTAAGAGCAACCGGCGCTATCAGTGATGATGGCATTATTGATCCAAGAGATACAAGAACTGTACTTGGTATGTGCTTATCTGTTGTAAACGGAAAAGCTGTAGAAGGTGCACCAGGCTATGGGGTATACAGGCTATGACATTTCATAAATTACTTATTGCAAATAGAGGCGAGATTGCTTGCAGAATTATTAAGAGCGCCCATGAAATGGGAATTAGCTGTGTAGCTGTTTATGTTGAAGCAGACTCAAATTCTCCATTTGTAAAGCAGGCAGATGAAGCAATAAAACTTAATGGAAACTACCTTAATGGCCAAGAAATAATTGATGCCGCGCTTTCTTCTGGTGCTCAAGCAATACACCCGGGATATGGTTTCCTCTCAGAAAATGCAAAATTCTCGAGGGACGTAATCAAAGCTGGTCTAATTTGGGTAGGGCCTAGCTCAAGAGTGATAACTTCAATGGGTGACAAACTAAAAGCTAAAGAAATAGCACAAAAAGCTGGTGTGCCTACTTTGCCAATGACTACAGATCCTAAAAAAGCTAAAACTATAGGATATCCTGTTCTTATTAAAGCAGCAGCAGGTGGGGGAGGCAAAGGTATGAGAATTGTTGAATCTGCAAAAGATCTTAAAGAGGCTATTGTTGGTGCAAAAAGAGAAGCTCTTACAGGATTTGCCGATGATCGTATCTTTATTGAAAGGTACGTTGGCTCATCAAGACACATAGAAATTCAGATCTTAGGAGATACACATGGCAATGTTGTTCACTTGGGTGAGAGAGAATGCTCTATCCAAAGAAGACATCAAAAAATAATTGAAGAGTCTCCCTCTCCTAGAGTTGATGAAGAAATGAGAAATACTATGGGAGCAGCAGCCATTAAGTTAGCTAAGAAATTAAAATATGAATCCGCAGGTACCGTTGAATTTCTTGTTGATGATAAAACAGGTGAATTCTGGTTTTTAGAAGTTAACACCAGATTACAAGTAGAACACCCTGTAACTGAAGGTGTTACAGGAAAAGACTTAGTTTATGAACAATTACGAATAGCTAGAGGTGAAGAACTTGGCTACGAACAAGAAGATATTTCATGGACAGGATCCTCTATAGAAGCAAGGCTGTATGCTGAAGATCCGGCCAATGACTTCCTACCTGCTACCGGAGAATTAATAGCTTATGAGCCTGATCCTAATATAGAAGCGCGTTGGGACACAGGCGTTGAAAAAGGTTCTGTTATAGGTACTGATTTTGATCCAATGATAGCTAAAGTAATTACCACAGGAAAAACACGAACAGATGCAGCAAATAAATTGGCATTAGCGTTAGAGTCATTGCATATTGGAGGTGTTACTACCAATAGAGATTTTTTAGTAGCTTCTTTACGTACAAGCCAATTCCACAAAGGGTTAACTACTTCAGATTTTATTAAAAAAGCCAAACCAAAAAGATCTATAGTTCTTAAAGGAGAAGAACTTGAGCTAACTGCTTCGATAGCAGCTTTATGGATTCAAGGAGAGAATAGAAATAACGCGACTGTACTTAACCAAATCCCGTCAGGTTGGAGAAATTCTAGACTGCCTAAACAAAAAATATCGTTTAAATACCTAAAAGAAGAAATAACTATTTCTTATAGCTCTAAAAGGGATGGCAGTTTTAATCTTAACGAAGACTCTGTAGCCAAGATAGTTGATTGGCATAAGGATTCAATAGACATTGAAATAAATAACAAACGTTTGTTTTCTAAGATAACAAAAAAAGCTGACAAGATAGTAGTCCACATGCCTTGGGGGGACGCTTTATTAGAAACCCTGCCGCGTTTTGTGTTGCCTGGTTTAGATATAGAATCCGGCGGTTTAATTGCACCTATGCCCGGTAAAGTTATTGATTTAAAAGTTAAAGTTGGAAGTAAAGTAAAAAAAGGTGACACGCTAGTAATATTAGAAGCAATGAAAATGGAACACCAAGTAAAAGCTTCTGAAGATGGCAAAGTGTCTAAACTACTCATAAGGAAAGATGATCAACTTGATAATGGAGCTCTTCTAATGATCGTAAAACCAAAATAGATAAAACGTGTCATTTGCCTATAACCTATCTTTAAAAGATAAAGAAAAAAATAAAAGCATACAAGCTCCGAAACCTCTTTTATCAAAAAAAAGGGAAAGCTCGCTATCTGAAAGACAGAAAGAAGCACTAAATCAATTAGAACTTCTTATTCAACAAGATTTTCCTCGTCTAACAATGTCTGAAATAGCAGCAAAATTAAAGGTCTCTCTCAGGACTTTATATGCAATTGCTCCTAGTAAAGAGAAACTCCTTCTCATAGCCGTTGATAGATTACTGTTTAAAATTGGTAGAGAAGCACAAAGAGCAATAAAAAAAGAAGAGACGCCTTTAAATACTTTAAAAACCTTTTTAAAGGAGACTAACAAAGCTCTTGATCCCACAATGTTAGCTTTTACTAAAGAATTTGGAGAACTGCCAGGCGCTAAGGAACTAGTTGACTCACATGAAGTCTTCGTTATGAATATAACTGAAAGACTATTAGAAGAAGCCATAACTAACAAAGAAATAATCAATATTGATACTTCTGCAATGGCATTGATTCTTAGTGGTTTAGGACGTGAAATACACAAAAGATCTAGTGAATACCCTTTCAATAATGGCCCACTGGAAACTAATAATGCAATGATAGATGTGATAATGCTTGGTTTAGAGAATAATAATTAGAAGAAGAGAAAAAATGAATATAAATGAAGAAAAAATAATAATAGCTAATTGCAGTGGATACTATGGTGACAGACTATCTGCTGCTAAAGATATGGTTGATGGGGGTCCTATTGATGTTCTAACGGGAGATTATTTAGCTGAATTAACTATGGCGATTCTCTATAACCAAAAAATGAAGAGAGGAGATGATCAGGGATACGTGGGTACTTTCTTGAAACAATTTTCTCAAATAGCAAAAGATTGTGAAGAAAAGAATATTAAGGTTGTGACTAACGCTGGTGGCTTAAACCCCTCTTCTATGGCAGCAAAAATTGAAGAAATTGTTAAAGACTTGGGAATAAATCTTAAAGTAGCCTATATAGATGGAGATGATCTTGTACCTAGAATCGAAGATCTAAACAAAGCTGGGGAAGAATTAAAAAATATTGAAAAAGGAATAACCTTAAAAGATCATGGTAAAACAACTCTAACTGCTAATGCTTATTTAGGAGCTTGGGGTATAAAAGAAGCTCTTGATGCTGGTGCTGATGTAGTGGTTTGCCCAAGAGTTACAGATGCTGCCGTTGTGATAGGGCCTGCAGCTTGGAAATTTAATTGGTCCCGAGATAATTTTGATGCCCTTGCAGGTTCGCTTGCTGCAGGCCATATAATTGAATGTGGTGCACAAGCGACTGGTGGAAACTACTCATTCTTCCAAGAAGTACCTAGCTTCTATAATGTTGGTTACCCAATTGCAGAAATCTTTGAAGATGGGAGCTTCACAATAACCAAACACCCTGGAACAGGCGGCTTAGTTTCAGTTGGGACAGTCACCGCACAACTCTTATATGAAATTAGCTCACCGGCTTATATTAATCCTGATGTGATAGGCCACTTTGATACCCTAAAAATTGAACAAGAAAGTGAAAACAGAGTTCATGTTTCAGGATGCAGAGGAAGTAGTGCTCCTAAAACCCATAAAGTTTGTATAAATCTTTCTGGAGGTTTTAGGAATGGAACAGAAATTTTATTAACAGGTCTCGATATTGAAGAAAAGGCTAAATTAGTAACGGATCTAATCTTTAACAACGTTGGAGGGAAGGAACAATTTGATAAAGTTGATATTCAACTTATTCGTATGGATAAAGAAGACCCTAATTCTAACGAAGAAGCTCAAGCTTCTTTAAGAATCTCAGTTATGTCTTCCAATCCTGATTTAGTGGGAAGACTCTTTAGCGCTAAAATAGTTGAGTTAGGTTTGGCTTCTATTCCTGGGTATACAGGAAGATCTGGCATAGCTAGTGGCCACTACATAGAATATTGGCCAACACTAGTAGATAGTAAATTTATACAAGAAAATGTTCATTTTGATGGAAAAATAATAGAAGTAATTCCTACTAGCCAGATGGACTTTGAAGAAACCTACTATCAAAAAGAACCTTATCAGAATGTCTTGCCTTCTATAGATAGTTATAGGCGTATTCCTTTTGGAAAACTATATGGAACAAGGTCTGGAGATAAAGGTGGCTGTGCAAATTTAGGTGTTTGGGCTAAAACTGAAGATGCTTATACCTACTTATACGATTTCCTAACAGTTGAAAAAATTAAGGAATTACTTCCTGATCTAGCAATGTATGAGATAGATCGTTACGAACTACCTAATATTCTAGCACTTAATTTTTATGTTCATGGAATTCTACAAGACGGCGTATCATCCTCAACACGATTGGATGGCCAAGCTAAATCTCTTGGTGAATACCTCAGAGCAAAAAGCGTTGAAGTGCCAGAATTTCTAATCAACTAATTAACTGAGACTAACATGAATAATGAAACAAAATTGTCACTAGAAGGACTTAACTTTGAAGCAACCAAAATAGACATATCAGAAAATATTTTAACCATTACTTTAAATCGACCTGAAAGAAAGAATGCTCTCAATAACGTCATGATGAATGAGTTAAATTATGCCTTCGCTTACGCAAAACAAGAAAGAGAAATAAGAGTTGTAGTCATTGCCGCCGAAGGTGATGTTTTTTGTGCCGGGGCCGACCTAACAAGACAACAATCTGAATCCAATGTCCCGAGAATAAAAGGATCAGAAGATATTAGTCTTGCAATCAGACATTTATACAAACCTGTTATATGTAAGATTCAAGGTAAAGTTCTTGCAGGTGCTTTGTTAATGGTCACTAATTCAACGCATGCTATAGCTGTTGAAGAAGCTGAATTTTCAGCTCCCGAAATATTAAGAGGTCTCTGGCCGTTCATGGTAATGGCGGGGCTCTTTAGAGTAATGCCTAAAAGAGCCGGTTTAGATTTTGCCATGAGAGGACAACCTATAAATGCTAAGAAAGCCGAAGAATGGGGCTTAATAAATGAATCCGTGCCAGCAGATAAGCTAGATGAGGCTGTTTTAAATTTAGCTAAAGAGTTAGCTAGTTTAGCACCAGGTACAATGCAATTTGGTCTAGAAGCTTATGAAAAACAGGATTCTATGAGTTTTGACGATGCCCTTCCTTATTTGCAAGAACAAATCGCTAAATGCTTCGAAGGTGATGATGCAAAAGAAGGTATTGCAGCTTTTCTAGAAAAAAGAAAACCTAATTGGGACTAAATTAGTTTTCTCTGGTGGTAGCTAAATAAATAGCAAAAAGAACTATTACGCCACCAAGACCCTGCATTAGAGAGATAGATTCGCTTAAAATTAACCATCCAAATATTGCTGCTGCTATAGGCTGTATTAGAAGTATTAGCGAAGATAGATGAGCTGAAACTTTTGAAATACCGTAAGTTATTAAACCCGAAGCCAAGGTCTGGCTTACGAAAGCGTAAGCAATCAAGATCATCCAACCTCTATAACTTTTAGGTATAAGCACTTCGGCTTCTAAAATACTTACCGGTAATAAAAACATAGCTGTAAAGATAGTAGAGAGAAAAAGTGCCTTAGCTGGAGACAAAAAATTTGTTACGCTTTTAATGCTAAGAATATAACCGGCATAAAAAACAGCTGCTGCTATCCCCAAAGAATCACCAAATAATCTAGACTCATCAGAACCACTTCCCGCCAAAACAACTAAAAAGACACCAAACATAGCTAAAGACAAAACAATAAAAAAAGAAGACTTAATCTTATGACCGAGAAAAAGGAAACCAATTACTGCTACAAATATTGGTGCAGTATTTGCCATTAATGTTGCATGAGCGACAGAAGTAAAACTAATGGACCAGTTCCAAATTGCCATATCTATAGCAAAAAAGGCTCCTGCAATTAATAATAAAAATAAAAGTTTTTTATCTTGAAGTATCTCAAAAGAAAATTCTTCTTTTTCTAATCTCAACCACACGTATAAAAAAGGAATAGCCAAGAAGGCTCTATAAAAAGCAGTCAAAGATGGAGAGGTTTCACTGTATCTAACAAATATAGCTGAAAGACCTAATAAAACTGCACCACAAGCTAAAGCTAAAAGGCCTTTTATAATTGTTTTTGAATTTTCCATTTAAGAGAATAAAACCTAAGTTATACTTCATTATCATGGAAAACTTCTTAGAAAACAGCCAAGAAGTAATTTCTGTTTCAGAAGTTAATAAAAGGGCTAAAAATCAATTAGAGAAAGAATTCTCAAATATATGGATTGAGGGCGAAATATCTAGCTTTACTGCACACAGCTCGGGACATTGGTATTTCACCATCAAAGATGAAAAATCATCACTGAGCTGCGTGATGTTTAGTTTTGATAATAACAAGATTCTCTTTGAACCCCAGGTGGGCGATAACCTCATAATAAATGGCAAGTTAAGCCTCTACGGTCCAACAGGCAGGTTCCAGTTAAATGTAAAGCACATAGAACTAGCAGGCGAAGGAGCCTTGCTAAGAGCATTTGAGCAATTAAAGATCAAATTAGAAAAAGAAGGTTTATTTAAACTGGAAAATAAAAAACAGCTACCTTCAATGCCAAAAAAAATTGGAATCGTTACTTCCTCCGACGGAGCTGTACTACAAGATGTAATAAATGTATTAGGAAGAAGGTCGCCTAATATAGAGCTAATTCTTATACAAACTGCCGTACAAGGTGAGAAAGCTCCATCGGAAATATGTGCAGCTATAGAAAAAGCATGCTCCATAACAAATATAGACACAATAATTCTTGCAAGAGGTGGTGGTTCTATAGAAGACTTGTGGGCTTTTAATAATGAATCTGTGGCAAAATCAATTTATAAGTCAGATATTCCTATTATCAGCGCTATTGGGCATGAAACAGATTTTACAATTGCTGATTTTGTAGCAGACCTAAGAGCACCAACACCTTCAGCCGCAGCAGAAATACTTAGCCAGTCTTACAGTCAACTAAATGAATCTTTGATGGGTTATAAACAACTGATAGAAAATGTTACTGCTAGTCTTCTTAGAAGGGAATCTCAAGAACTACGAAATCTTAGAAAAAGGCTTAGGCATCCTGGTGATAAGCTGCGGGAGTTATCTCAGAAATTAGACAATACAGAAACTTATATAAAAAAATCCATACTCAATCACCTTCTTTCTCAAAACAATAGTCTAAACTTGGTCTCAAGTAACTTATTGCAACTCTCCCCCGCTCAGAACCTACTAGAATCAAAACATACACTATCTGACCTAAGTCAAAATTTAACTTTTCTAATATCTCAAATTACTAAAGAAAAGAAATCTTCCTTACTAGGACTTTCTTCTACCTTAGAAGCAGTAAGCCCTCTTGCTGTTCTTAATAGAGGGTACTCCATCCTGACAACCAAAGAAGGGAAAGTGGTGACGTCTGAAAAAGAAGTAAAGGCAGGAGAAGAACTAATAGCAAAATTAAAAGAAGGTGAAATTAAAACCAAGGTCTTATAAAAAGATGGGGATAAGAAATAATATTCTAATAGCTTTTCTCTTCCTGTGTTCTTGCTCTAGTATGAACATAGTTAATAGCTCCAATTGCCTGTACCCCCAGCACTCTCCATACCCTGGCGGAGTTCTAAATATTCAATTAAATGAGCTTTTATATGATGAGAATTTAGAGGACATTAAAATTGGTCAAAAATCTCCGTTCATATGTCGTTCAGAATTTAAAGCTATCAACCTAATATCCCCTATTCCGCTTACTTCTAAAGAAACAAAAATAGAGATAGTTCTAAATAACAAAACTATCAAAACTATTCCTTTAATTGATAAAGAGTATAGAGAGTCAAGAATTACCATAATTGACAGCAATATGGTTAACCCCTCAAAAGAAATTCTCCCTCGAATTAGAATGGAAGCGTCAATTATTAAAGCCGCTAAGAATATCAATAGAATAACCAACTATTCTCTATTACCTATGGTAATGCCTACCTTAGGAATAGAAAGCAGTGAATTTGGAGTGAGACGATTTATCAATGGCAATCCAAGGAACAGACACACAGGCCTGGATATTGCTGCACCTGAAGGCACTAACGTTTATGCGCCGCTTGATGGATTAGTCCTATTTAGTGAAGAGTTTTTTTACAGGGGAAACATAGTTTATATTGATCATGGAAACGGATTAATAAGTAGTTTTTCTCATTTACAAGAAAGTCTTGTAAAGAAAAACAAGAAAGTAAAAACCGGAGATTTAATAGGAAAGGTAGGCAAAACTGGAAGAGTTACTGGTCCCCACCTGCATTGGGAAGTGTCCATCCTGGGGACTACAGTTGATCCTAAATTATTCTTAAAGACAATTAATAACTCTCTTGATAACCTTTAATTAGAGCTTCTAAACCTTCTTGCGTCTGCGGGCCAATCAAGGTTTCTCTAAGTTTTCCTTTTTTGTCCAAGATATAAGTTGCAGGCAAGCTAGGAGGCGCTTCCCAGCCAAAGAGAAGTCCAGGATTAGTTAGAAGACTTGGGATATTAACTTTAAACCTTATAATCTGTTCTTCTAGCTCTTCCCCTTCTAATTCATCAAAATTAAAAGCAAGTACTAAAACTTCTTCTTTATTATCGTTGTAAAAACTAGTTAATTCTGGCATCTCCTTTATACAAGGTGGGCACCAATCGGCCCAATAATTTACTACTAACCATCTTCCTTCTAGATCAGACAGTCTGCCGTTAGAACCGTCAGCTAAATTAAAATCTGGTTTACTACACCCGATAAAAAATGAAATTACTATTAAGGTAATAACAGATCTATCTAAATTATGTAATAAAGAATTAAGCATAGGAGTTAAAGTGGGTTTAAAATATTAATTAATATGAGTAATTTTATCATCTATCACAATCCTAGGTGCAGTAAATCAAGACAAACTTTAGCCCTATTGGTTAAGAAAGGTTATGAGCCAAAAGTCTTTTTATACCTAGAGGAAGAATTGTCACCCAACATGCTTGAAGAAGTTTTACTTAAATTGAATATTGAACCAAGGGATTTATTACGTAAAGGTGAAGAAGAGTATAAGAAAAAGAACCTATCTAACAATGCATTAAGTAATAAAGAATTAATTAATTGTATGGTTAAGTATCCTAAACTCATAGAGCGACCCATAGTCATAAAAGGAAATAAGGCTATCTTGGGCCGACCGCCAGAAAATGTACTTAACCTTATAGATTAATATCTAGGTGTGAGTATAGTGAAACACCTAATTTTTAAGGAGAAATAGGATGGAAGAGAATAAAACAAGATTTCAGAGGTTCAAAGAAAACCCTTTGGGCTGGATGTTTACCGGAGATCTATTTTTTCTAACATTGAATAGTATCTTCCTGATGATGGTAATTATTGCAATATTCTCCATCTTTTCATCAATTTTCTCGAGCAACCTTGAAGATCCCGAAGGAAAAGCTCTTGTGATAAACCCCTATGGGCCTATTGTTGAGCAAGTAGCAAGTGCTTCCGACCCTCTTGACGTCCTTCTTGTAGGCGGACAACCAACAGAACTTTACGTAGGGGATTTACTTGAAGTTTTAGAAGCGGCTTCCAAAGATAAAAGAGTAAAAGACTTAGTCCTTAGTCTTGATAATATCTCCGGAACAGGACAAGCCGTTTTGTACGATGTAGGCTTAGCATTGAAGAAAATTAAAGATTCTGGGAAAAGAATTATTGCTATTGGAGATTACTATTCTGAAAGCGGATATTACCTGGCTTCTTTTGCTGATGAAATAATATTGAATACTGAAGGTTCGATTCTTATTGACGGATTTGGAAGAAGTAAAATGTATTACAAATCTTTCTTAGATAAACTAAAAATAAGCTTCAATATTTTTAGAGTAGGAACTTTTAAATCAGCTGTAGAACCCTATTTAAGAGATGACATGTCTGAAGCAGCTAAAGAAGCAAACTTGGCTTATTTAGATGTTTTGTGGTCATCTTGGGTTGATGTAGTCAGTGAAAATAGATCCTTAACTCCCAACAGTATTCAATACTTAGTGGATAATACCGATAAATTAGTTAAAAAATCGGGTAAAGGGATTGCCGAAGCCCTGTTTCAATATGGCATGGTTGATAAGCTTCTAAGTAGAATTGAGCAACGCGAATATCTACTTGAATTATTTGGCGAATCAGAATCAGGTGATTCATTTAATCAAATTTCAGGGGGCAGCTATTTTCAATTAGTGCAAAGCGAAAAGGATACAAAGGACTCTGAAAATAGAATTGCGGTTGTTGTTGCTAGAGGAACCATTGTAGATGGAGAACAACCCCCTGGTCTTATAGGGGGCGATTCCACTTCAAGAATAATTAAAGATGCTCATGAAGACGAAAATGTTAAAGCCATTGTCTTAAGAGTAGATTCTGGAGGGGGAGGTGTTTTTGCCTCTGAGATTATTAGACAAGAATTAGTCAAAGCTAAAGAAAAAGGAATAAAAGTTGTTGCCTCTATGAGCAACGTTGCCGCTTCTGGTGGGTATTGGATTTCAGCAAATGCTGATGAGATATGGGCATCACATAACACCATAACAGGGTCTATAGGAATTTTTGGTATGAGTCCTAGTGTTGAGAAAAGCTTGGATCATGTCGGTATCCATACGGATGGTGTTTCAACAGGCAAACTAGATGCAGATTTTGATCCTACTAAAAGCTTAGATCCGATGTTAGCAAATATAATTCAAGCGGAAATTGAATACGGATATGATCAATTTATTAGTTTGGTTAGCGAATCCAGAGGAATTGATAAAAAACAAGTTGATAAGATTGCACAAGGTCGTGTTTGGGCAGGAAAAACAGCACTAGAGCTAGGCTTGGTAGATAAGCTTGGCAATCTAAAAGATGCCATAGATAGGGCTGCAGAATTAGCTGAGATTGATAACTTCAAAACCTATTATCCTGCTGAAGAGCTAGACTGGAAACAAGAACTCTTAAGTTCAATCTTTTCAATTAGTGGAGGCATTATCCCTGAAAGTATTAAAGAAAACTTTCTTGTTAAAAAATCTCTAAAAGCTTTAAGTGAGATGGAAAGCTTTAATGACCCAAAAGGAATTTATGTCAGATGCGAGGATTGCTAGACCTCTGAGATAAGAGCTCTCGTACTAAAGAAGGAGATAATTTCTTCTTCTTTTCCAAAGAAAATTCATCAAGTTCTGAAAGCAACCTAAGAAGGTCTGACAGGTTCCTAGACGTATAAGTTAATATATATTTAACCGTCTTCTCTTCAAGTTCAATTCCCTTTCTTGCGGCAGATTGCATCAATGCTTCTATTTTCTCTTTTTCTGTAATCTCTGGAATCTCGACTGCTGTAAAAGCTGATAGCCTAGATCGCAGATCTTTCAGCGTCACCCCGAGATCCTGAGCAACGCAGTTTGAAGAGAAAACTAGTTTAGTTTCATTGATAAGACTTTGATTGATAAGATTAAAAAGAGCGCTTTCCCAATCTTCCGAATCTCTTAATTCACTAACATCTTCTATAAATACAGCATCCATTTGATCAAGCCCTTCGAGAATGGTTGGTTCATTTATTCTAGGGTCAGAAAGAGAAATAAAAGCCGTATTCATATTTTGTCTTAAAAAATCTCTGTTCAGTGCATGCATCAAATAACTTTTTCCTACACCTGACCTGCCCCAAAGAAGAAAAGAGTTTGAGATAGAAGAAGATTCCATTATGTTACTCAAGATGCTTAAAGCAATATTGGTTGAATTACATCTTATAAAGTTTTCCAGACTGACGGACTCATCTAATTTAATATCAAGAAATAATTGTTTTGGATCTTTAGGACTAATCATAGAATCTGCTTAAAGATTTCTTTGCCTTCCTTCCTTATATAAGAAGTTAAACTTAGTGTTACATAAAGAAGTACTCCTGCCATAGTTAGCCACTCCAAGTAAATAGGAATTAATTCAAAAGACGCCCTTAATAAAATAATTATAAATAAAGCTATAGTCCAACCAGTGTAGTGTTTTCCCCATTTATTAGGCAGAGCTCCAGAAGATTCAAAAAGTAATAAATAAAGCATAGAGCCTATTAAAATTAATCCATCTCTACTTAACATTGTATAAACGAACCACAATGGAAGCTTCTCTGTAAAAGCTAAAGCAAGCAAAGTACCAATTATCAAAAATTTGTCAGCCAGGGGATCTGCGAATTGGCCAAATTCACTTGTCCAATCATATTTCCTAGCTAAGAAGCCATCTAGGCCATCAGATAATCCTGCAATAATAAACAGTATAAGGGCCAATAAATCATTGCCTTGATATATATAAATACTAACCGGTATGACTAGTAAAAAACGAATAGTTGTAATTAAATTAGGTAAAGCTGAAATCATCAGGATCTTTTCTTAAAAATAAAATTCAGATTTTCTTTATCTTCATCACTCGGTAAATATTCAAATTCTCTGCTAGCTATCATTATGCTTTTGAAATCTAGTTTTGTTCCTAAAATATGAATTGAAAGGTTAATGTCATCATTTTCTATTGATAGTAAATTAAGATTCTTAACTAAAATATTTTTGTCAAGATTGTTTAATACTTCTGTTAAGGTTTCTTGATCTTTAATATTTCTAATTTTTATTTGAATAGTGGCCTCGATCTGATTATTAATAAGTAATTGAGTTCTATCATTAATAAAATTAATTAACTTATTCGTTGCTACTTCAAGCTTATCAGCTCCTTTACTTACAGAACTAATACAATACGACTTATCTAAAAGTATTCCAAAATCATCTCTATTAAAACACATCAGCCAATGTCTTAAATTATACCTTCTAGCAATCCTCTTTATAAAGGCATCATTAGATAAAGGATTCAAGATATCTAGTAGATTTAAATCGACCAAATCCATAGAAGGAAAAGCGACATCAAACAATCTAATTGAAGATACATTTTTAATTTCTTGTTTAGCTTTACGACAAGATTCATCTGAAATCTTATCTTGCACGGAAGAACTATTTTCTTCAGAAAGGCATGGTAAATACACCAATATTGTTGAACTCTTCCCTATCCAAAGAGGCAAGTCGTTTTCTATTAATGCTTCTCTAATTAGACCGCCATTAAAAGAAAAATTACCCCGCAAGACCCCTTTTTCATCATTCTCTAATCTGTATTCACTCACGTATTTTTGTGGATCCTTAAATAACTTATTAGCGCTTAGATTGTCTAATGTGCTTGAAGAACCAGAAATATTTACTATTAAAATGCTTAAAGCATCTGATATGCCATTACTAATAGAGACCTGATCAGACCCTTCTAGATGAACGCGAACATCATAAGAACCCTTTAAACCAAAAGTTTCTTCAGTAAATATCTGATTACTGAAGGTGAACATTAATAGTAATATATAAAAAAATTTATGCATTTAATAAATAACTAGCAGAACTCTTCTCTGAAGGTTGATAAAATAATGCAAAATCACACCTAAGTCGATGACTTCAAAATTTAAAGACAATAATCCTCCAATAAATTACAAAGATGCGGGCGTTGATGTCGAAGCCGGACACAAACTTGTAGAGATAATAAAACCTTATGTTGCCAAAACAAAAAGACCTGAAATTCTATCTGGGCTAGGTTCATTCTCAGCACTAAGCAGAATGCCTAAACACATAGAAAATCCGCTGCTTGTTACATGTACCGATGGAGTTGGAACAAAAATTGAGATAGCTCGGAGCATGAAACAATTCCAGACTATAGGTATTGATCTTGTAGCCATGTGCGTTAATGATCTTATTGCTTGTGGAGCAGAACCTTTGATGTTCTTAGATTATTATGTAACGGATAAATTAAAAGTTGAGATAGCCGGTGAGGTTATCAAAGGAATAGCCGAAGGATGCTCAATCTCTAATTGCTCTTTGGTTGGTGGTGAAACTGCGGAGCATCCTAATAGTTTTCCTGAAGACAGTTTTGACTTAGCTGGATTCGCAGTTGGTGTTGTCGATGAAACAAAAGTCATTGGATCAGAAGGAGCAAGAACTGGAGACAAGTTGATAGGCATTTCTTCAAGTGGCTTACATTCTAATGGATTTTCTTTAATCAGAAAGCTTATCCAAGAAAGAGAAATAAGCTTAGAAGATAAAATTAATGGTCTCTCTTTAGGAGAGATTCTGCTTAAACCAACTAGTATTTATGTTAAAGATATTCTTCTCTTAAAAGAAAAAATAGATATCTCTGCCATTGCTCACATAACAGGGGGCGGATTCTACGAAAATATACCAAGAATGCTAAATCCTTGTAATAAAGCTCTAATAGACTTCAACTTTGAGGATTGGCCTTCAAGGAACTTATATGAATGGATAGACTCTAAAGGAGTTAATGAAGAAGATATGTTAAATACATTTAATTGTGGAGTAGGAATGGTTATAGCTGTGAGTCAAGATGAAATAGAGGTTGCTCTCGATTCGCTTAATAAAGATGGTCAATTTGCTAAGATCATTGGCGACGTACAAGAAAAAGAAAAAAACGATCTTGATATTCAATTTATTTAATTACTAATTAACTATGTTCTCTTTTGCTGTCTTTATTTCAGGTAATGGGTCTAACCTGCAAGCCATAATAAACGCTACTAATAATGGTCAGATAGATGGAAAAATTTGCTGCGTCTTAAGTAATAAAGAAGAAGCTTTCGGTTTAGTTAGAGCAAAAGAAGCCAATATTCCTACCATTGTTATCGAACATCAGAATTTTGAAACTCGAGAAAAATTTGAAACCGCTATACTTGAGTCGCTTAAATCTTACCAGATTGATCTTATTGTTCTTGCTGGTTTTATGAGGATTCTAAGTCCTGTTCTTATTAAGCCCTACCTTGGAAAATTAATGAACATACACCCTTCTCTGCTACCCAAATACCCTGGTCTCAACACCCATCAGAAGGTAATAGATAATCAAGATACTCAACACGGTGTAACTATTCATTTTGTGGATGAAACTTTGGATGGTGGACAAATATGTGCTCAGTCAATCATGAAAGTAGAATCTAATGACATCGATATATTAGAAAATAAGATCCATAAATTAGAACACGAACTCTACCCTAAAGTGATACAAAGCTTTGCGAAAGGAGAGTTAAAACTTGTAAAAGGAAGACAATAAGTTACTCAAAAATGAAAAAAATAATTACTCTCCTGATTTTGCTTTCTGCTATTGATATCGTTTCCCTAGAATTGACTGAATTTAAAGGCTCTATAGCAACCTTAACTTCAGACGTAGGCGAAATGGAAGTATCCGTGACTAAAAATGAAAAGGGCTATTGGAAACTAAAGAGCTATCTAGATGGGGGAAGAATCGTCCAAAGAAAAGAGGAAGAGCTGTTTATCTTTGATAACACTGTAATCAAGCCAATTTCTTACTCGTTTAGTCAGAGGATTCTCTTCAAAAAATTAAAATCTACAGCTCAGTTTGATTGGGATAATAAAACTGTTAGTTTTAAAGAAGGAAAAAAAGAAGGAAAAGTATCTTTAAAAAATAAAACTCTAGGACCCAGTACAGCACAACTCCAACTGACATTTGATTTTAGAAATCTGGACCTAGAAAACCTACCTTCAGAAATTATTTACAATGTTTACTGGAAAGGAGAAGTAAAAGAAAGAAGCTATGCAATATTAGGAACAGAGAACGTCAAAACTCCAATGGGTGAATTCTTGTCTTACAAAGTTGGTAGGATTTTCCCTAAAGGAAGTGAGCGATCTCAAACTTTCTGGCTAGCTCCTGAACTTGATTTTACGGTTATTAGAATTCTAAATGTTGATGGAAGAAAAACAGATATCAGACTTAAGACTTTTAAAATAATAGATTAAGCCTTAGGTAAGGTTACTCCTTTTTGACCTTGATACTTTCCACCTCTGTCTTTATAACTAACTTCACAAACTTCATCTGATTCAAGAAATAACATTTGGGCAACACCTTCATTAGAATAGATCTTTGCTGGCAAACTAGTTGTATTAGAGAATTCTAGAGTTACATGTCCTTCCCATTCAGGTTCAAGGGGCGTAACGTTAACTATTATTCCACAACGGGCGTAAGTAGATTTACCAAGACAAATAGTTAGAACATTTCTGGGAATACGAAAATACTCAACTGTTCTGGCTAAAGCAAAAGAGTTAGGGGGAATCACGCAAACATCCCCTATAACATCTACAAAGCTTTTTTCATCAAAATGCTTTGGATCAACCGTAGCTGAATGAATGTTAGTAAAGACCTTAAATTCATTAGAGCATCGGACATCATATCCATATGAAGAAGTGCCATAAGATATAAGCTTAGTACCATTTTCTCCAGTTCGAACTTGGTCTGATACGAATGGCTCAATCATTCCTGTTTCAGAAACCATCCTCTTGATCCACTTGTCAGATTTTATTGTCATAAAAAACCAGATATTTAAATTTTAAACTTAAGGTATGATACTTATCTGTATCCGTTAAAAAAACCTAATTTTTAAAAGTAATGAAAATAATTCAATATTTCTTATTATCACTTGCCTTAATTATCAGTTCTTCTTTGTGGAGCGAAGAAAATCTTAGCTTGATGGAACTGTATAAAGACCTTCATTCAAACCCAGAACTTTCCTATAAAGAGGAAAAAACATCAAAAAAACTAGCTTTACTATTACGCGAGCTTGGATATGAGGTAACGGAGGGTATAGGAGGATATGGTGTGGTAGCCCATCTAAAAAATGGAATTGGAAAAACTATACTTATAAGAGCAGATATGGATGCTTTACCCGTAGAAGAAAAAACTGGGGCCAGTTATGCCAGTAAAGTAAAAAGCATTAATCAGGTAGGTCAAGAAGTTTTTACCATGCATGCTTGTGGTCATGACATACACATGACGGTCCTTATGGGAACCGCAAACTATATGGCAAAAAATAAGGAAAAATGGCAAGGAGATTTAATATTAGTTCTTCAACCTGCTGAAGAGGTAAGTGGTGGTGCAAGAAATATGATTAAAGATGGTCTTTTTAAGAAATGGCCAAGACCTGACTACAACCTTGCCTTACATGTTAGTGCTGACATACAAGCTGGCAAAATAGGATACCTCCCTGGATGGGCTATGGCCAATGTTGATTCTGTAGATATAATAATTAAGGGAATTGGTGGCCATGGGGCTTACCCTCATAAAACTAAAGACCCAATAGTTTTAACTGCCCAAATTATAAACAGCCTCCAAACTATAATTAGCAGAGAAATAGGTCCTATAGAACCGGCCGTATTAACTGTTGGTTCTGTACACGGCGGTACTAAACATAACATCATACCAAACGAAGTAAGGCTTCAATTAACTCTCCGCTCTTATACAGATGAAGTGAGGAGTAAGACCATTAGCTCTATCAAAAGACTAACAAGAGGTTTGGCTATTTCAGCAGGAATACCTCCAGATCTTTACCCAGAAGTAATTTTAAAAGATGAATATACTCCTGCTGTATTTAATAATCCTGATTTAGTACAAAAACTAGAATCTAGTTTTAAAAAATCTATCGGCTCTGAAAATATTTTTAAAACTTCTCCAGTTATGGGAGGAGAAGATTTTGGAATGTACGGAAGAGATGAGCCAATCATTCCTACCGCTATATTTTGGCTTGGAGCAGTGAATAAAGATGTTTTTGAGGAATCTAAGAAAGAAAATATACCCCTCCCCTCGTTGCACTCTGACTTATTTTTGCCTGACGCGGAGCCAACAATTAATACTGGCATAACAGCCATGAGTCAGGCTGCTATTGATTTGTTCGGGGAAGAGCTATAAAGCACCTAAATGCTTAGGTTTAATAAATCTTGATAGGACAAAACCAGTTGCAAGCCAATTTAAAGATTCAGCTCCTATTAATATTAAACTCCAGGTAACATCTAAAGAAGACCAAAATACATCTATTTGGTTGTAAATCGCAAAAATAGTTCCTACGAGATAAATAAATAATATTCTTTTCCTTGGTTTATCCAATAACGGCATTACCTTATTTAAGATCCAAGTAAGAACAAGGATAACCAAGAATTTCAAGAAAAAACTATAGATGTATTCAGTGCTTGTTATTTCACTCCCTACTAATGAAAAAGTGTTGACCAAAAAAACTGAGTTTATAGCTATGGTGTAACCCAAAAAACCTAGAGTAAAATTACATACGGTTGCTAATAATATTCCTATAAATACCATTTCCTAAATCATCTCTTTTAAATTCACTCTACCACTAAAAGCATGCATTATTGTTCCCCTATCAACATACTCCAATTCCCCTCCAAGAGGTACGCCTTGTGCCAATTTTGTTAAATCTAGATTCTCTACATCTTTTAAAGCATCATAAATAAAATGAGCCGTTGCTTCTCCCTCTAGTGTTGAATTAGTCGCCAAAATCATCTCGCTAATTTCTCCTGACCTGACCAACAAGAATAATTGGTTTAAACCTAATTGTTCGGGGCCAATGTCATCTATAGGAGAAAGATGTCCGTGTAAGATAAAATATCTTCCTCTAAATTGATTGCTTTGCTCTATGGCAAAGACATCTGCAACTGACTCTACTACACAGATAACTTTTTTATCTCTTTTCTCATTCTTACAAATTGAGCAAAGATTATCTTCGGAAAATATTCTACAATTTTGGCATTGTCCAACGGAGTCTAGTGCCAGGCGAAGAGCCTCCGATAATATCTTGCCCCCCTCTCTTTCTCTTTCTAATAGGTGCAGAACCATTCTCTGGGCTGATTTTGGACCAACCCCTGGCAAGCATTGAATAGATTCAATTAAACCGTCTACGAGAGGACTTACTTTACTCATTCAGAGTTCCAAGGTTCTATTGAAGAATCAACCACTTTTCCACCTAACGAGTCTAATAGTATTTTTACATTTGGATCTTCCTTAATTGCTTTCTCCGCATCATTCTTAATCTTATTTCTTTCAGCAGTCTTAATGGTATTAGGTGAAATGTGAGGACCCTCACCTGATTCAAAAAATAAATTACATTCGGACCCTAAAAAATTAGAGACGCTTTCTTGTAATCTCTGCCTGTGTTTACCACTAAACAGGTCAAGTTTCTCTTCTGGCATAGAGAGGTAGATTATTGAATCATCTGTTCTTACGAAAGAACAATGGGAAGCAAGTTGTTTTGTACCAAGATCTAGGTCTAATAACTTAAAGGTATCGTTCCAACTAGACCTGTCTAACTTAATATTAACAATACTAGATTCGTTCTCCAGAGAGCCTTCTTTAACCAATTCAGGTTCAGGTTCAGGATTTAGTAAATTCGTCTCCTTGGATTTCGCGTCTTTTTTATTTCTATGGTTTTTAAATGCAGATTTATCTTTTTGATCTGTGGAAAGGCTCTCTTCGGCCTTTTCTTTGCTTGCGGTTACAGATTTATTGGGTTTTTTTTTAGGAATATCTATTTCTTTATTTTTAGGTACAAACGCTAACATTCTTAATAAAGCCATTTCAAAACCGCTAGCTATATCCGGAGCAAGATCCATATCTCTCTTTGCAAGTAAACCAATTTGGTAGAGTATCTGCACTTCTTCCAAAGTAAGTAAATTTGACAATAAGATTATGTCTTCTTTTCTTGCGTCTATATCTAAGAGACTTTCTGGAGATATTTGTGCTACTGCTAAATGCTGAATTGTTTCTAAGAGAAGATCCATTAATCTTAGATAATCAATACTTAACTGGCTTATTTCATTTAATTGCTCCAATAACGCTTTCGCATCATGAGAAACTATTGAATTTAACAACTCATTGACATGATCGAAGGTGAGCGTACCTAACATTTCAGAAATTCTAGAATCAGTAAGCTCACTACTGCAGTATGCAATTGCCTGGTCTGTAATAGTTAAGCAATCTCTTAAACTGCCTCTACCAGCTCTTGTTATTTGAGAAATACTTCCTTCATCAAAAGAAATTCCTTCGTCTTTAAGAATAATTCTTAACCTACCGCTCAGTTGCGTTGGGGTTAAGTTCTTTAAATTAAACTGTAAACATCTTGAAAGTACTGTAGCTGGAATTTTTTCAGGCAAGGTTGTAGCTAATATAAAAATTACATGCTCTGGTGGTTCTTCAAGGGTCTTCAATAACATATTAAAACTTTGCGGGGAGAGCATATGAACTTCATCCAATAAATAAACTTTGTAACGCGAAGAACTAGGCATATACATTACGGTTTCTAATAGTTGTTTTGTATCATCTACACCTCTACTTGAAGCTGCATCTATTTCTTGAAAATCCATAAAACTTCCTTCTGAAATAGAAATACAAGTTGGACATTCGTGGCAAGGCTTTGAATCAAGACCTTTTTCACAGTTTAAGCTTTTAGATAGAATACGTGCAATAGTAGTTTTTCCTACACCACGAGTTCCACTTAAGACATAAGCTTGATGTATCTTATTTTGATCTAAAGCATTTGATAGAGCCTTTACTACGTGTTCTTGCCCAACAACTTCAGAGAAATCTGTTGGTCTCCATTTTCTGGCTAGTACTTGATAACTCATAACTTGTAAGGGAGATTATAGGTGCTATTTGCTCTTCTCATATAATCATTTTTTAATTAAAGAGAAAGCTTTATCAATATCTGAGAAATCAAAGCCTCTGTAGTTTAAAAAACGCTTCAATTTAATTGTTTTATCTCTTTCGTCCGGCAAGAGACCGCCTGTTTTCTTTACTAAACTTGCATGCGCAAGAAGGGACCAATCTTCTGAATGAAGAAGGTTTTGAACAATTGAGTCATTAACCCCTCTTTCTCTAAGTTCATTTTTAATGCGCAAAGGGCCAAAGCCTTTTCTCTTTCGACTGTGCATATAGCTCTCAGCAAACCTTTCATCACTAAGAAGCCCTTCGTCTTCTAATTTCTTAATTTCAACTTCTAAGTCATCTGATGACTCTATTCGTGAAGATAGTTTCCTACGAATTTCCTTTGCTGAATGCTCTCTCCTGGATAAATAATCCATGATTTTTAACCTTATTACCTTTGGATTATCTAGGACCATTTTCTTTACTATTCCTTAAATTATGTGACATTATGAAACAAAGAACATTCTAGTAGATAATAATACATTGATGACTTTAGTTTTAAAAAATCTTAGTTTTTTTAAGGAGAAATAAAAAATGCCTCAACTTAATTATTCAAACAGACCTTATTTTGATCACGGAGCGTTAGAACATATTTCAGAAGTCTTAGAGAATCTAAATATTTCAAAACCTTTGATATGCACTGATCCTGGGTTACTTGATATAGGAATGGTAGATCTAATTAGAAATAATATTTCTAATCAATACACCCCTATTGTCTTTGATCAAACTCCTGCAAACCCAACTGAAGAGGCAGTTGAAATTGCACTAAAAAAATACAGATCTGAAGGTTGTGATGGCGTTATAGGCTTTGGTGGAGGATCTAGCATAGATCTTGGAAAAGCAGTTGCTTTAATGGCCAACCATGAAGGGGCGGTTGTTGACTACTCCGTCAATGAAGGCGGTCTGATGAAAATTACAGAAACTGTGCCCATGATAGCCATACCGACAACCTCTGGAACGGGCAGTGAAGTTTCGGCAGGTTCTGTCATTGTTATGCGTGACGGAAGAAAATTAATATTGGCCAGCTCTTACTTAGTTCCTAATGCTGCTATTTGTGATCCAGATCTAACCTTGGGCCTTCCCCCTGTTTTAACTGCAGGAGCTGGTATGGATGCCTTGACTCATTGCATTGAAGCGGTGTTGTCTCCAGCAATAGACCCTCCAGCTGAGGCAGTCGGTCTTGATGGAATAGAGCGAGTCATTAGAGGCAACAATCTTTTAAAAGCCGTTGAAGATGGTTCAAATAAAGACGCAAGATGGAACATGATGATGGCCTCTACTGAAGGTGCCTTGGCTTTTTCTAAAGGACTTGGCGCTGTTCACTCCATGAGTCATGCTCTCGGTGCTGACAAGAACCTTAAACTTCATCACGGGACACTAAATGGTGTCATTCTGCCAACCATCCTGAGATTTAATCACGGTCACGTCGGAGATAAGTATTCTCGTATATCAAGAGCCATGGGAATTTTAGAATCAACCGATCTTCCTGATTTTATTGAAGAGCTTAATCAGACAATAGGCCTCCCAAAAAATTTAACTGAGATGGGTGTCACTGAAGATATGATTCCAGGATTGGCGGCTCACTCAATGACAGATCCAAGTAATGCAACTACACCAAGACTTCCCTCCCAAAGTGAATGGGAAAATCTATTCGTGGAAGCAATGAAGTAATTGAGGCGAATCAATCATCCTTAAATGTTGCGTCTTGAGATTCTTTTTCTGAATCTCCATTGGAAGTTTCATTTCTATAAGGAATAAATTTACTCCATTTTATTCTATTATCTCTGTCAGTCTGTTTGGTTGATGCCTTAAATCTGAGAAAATAAAAAAATATAAAAGCTGATAATAGTCCTAATAATCCTGTGAATATTGTTAAATAAGACACGGCTATCTGCCTCTTAATTTCATCAATAATCTCAGTATCTCTATATAGAGCCATATAAGTGTTGCCATTAGAGCCATAGCACCGAACCATTCCATGTATTTCGGAGCGCCTTGTTCATCTGCTTGCTCAATGATATCAAAATCCAATACAAGATTTAAAGCTGCTATGCCAACAACAAATAGACTGAACATAATACCGTAAGGTCCATTGTCAGTTATGACTGAAAAGCTACTACCGGTTAGTACGGAATAAGCTAAATTAGCTATGTATGTTAAGAATATACCCATGGTAGCTGCGAAAATTATGAGTAAGAAGTTTTGAGTGGGTTTAATAAGACCTGTTTTATAAGCAAGCAAAAGAGAAGCTGCAACAAAGAAAGTCAATGAAACTGCCTGGATGACTATTCCTGGATATAAATTTTCAGCTTGTTGTGATAACAATCCAATTAGAAAACCCATTCCTACAGCATAAAGAGGAGCTGTCTTAGGAGCATTATAAGGTCGAGGCTCAACAATCCAGCCAATAAAGAAGAAATAAAAGCCAAAAGTCATAATTCCTGATATAAAAGCCACAAGCACCCCAAGACTAGAAACAATAGTCATTAACGGCCCTTGAAAATTCCAACTTACAGCTGCCGCCATTACAGTTAAGAAAAGAAGAATGCCGGTCTTATTTACTGCTCCTTCTAGAGACATTCTCTCTTCATTTGCTGAAACTTTTTCCTGAAAAGCTGCAGATCTGATTGCAGGGTTTCCAGATACTCCAAAGCTATTCAATATTTGATGTTTAGACATTTTTTCTCCTTTATCTAAGAATTAATAACATACTATTTATTCGAGATTAAAATTTTCATTGCTATTTAACCAAAAACTAATCTACTTTGACAATAGTAAGATTAAACATATTTACGTTATTTCAACTTTCTATTTTCTTGATAGATATAATCTAAATAATATATAAAGTAAGTGTGTGGAAGAAAAAAATTTATCATTGATTGGAAAGCTCCTTTTCTTTTCTCCTAGTGAGAGAGAACCCTCTTATTTTACAAATAGTTTAATCTTCATTTGTGAACATAGTCAGGAAGGAGCTATAGGTGTAATTATCAATAGGCAAATTGATTTAAAGACTGACAACCTATTAAAAGGAGTTGGTTTAAATACCCAAAACCTCTTATCTCCAAAACACCTGTTAATAGGAGGACCTGTTAATCCGGGATCAGTATTTGTGCTTCATTCCAGCGAAAAAGAATGGGAATCTACTTTAAAAATAACAAAAGATGTTAGTCTTTCAACTTCAAAAGATACTCTTGAAGATATCGCTAAGAACAAAACTCCCAAAGAATATTTAATTACATTAGGATATTCAGGATGGATTGGTGGTCAACTAGATCAAGAACTCTCTGAAAATGCTTGGATAACCATACCAGGAGATTTTAATATTATTTTTAAAACTAAACCTGCAGATCAAATAGATGCTGTTTCTAAACTTTTAGGTTTTAATATTCAAATGGTTAGTCCGGAATTTGGCAATGCTTAAACTTAAATCTCTACAGTCTTTTTTCTTATCTTTATTGGCAATGCTAATCATGAATTCTTGTTCTCAAGAACTTACTGAAATTGAAGAAAGAATACGCGTTCAAGCAGA
>Ga0209402_10001350_pt1 | contig 26992 bp, 38 predicted proteins | sample ArcticOcean_MG_C_3_FD_187437 | JGI IMG/M metagenome (GOLD analysis project Ga0209402, IMG submission 187437) | Marine microbial communities from western Arctic Ocean - ArcticOcean_MG_CB8_126 (SPAdes) (version 2) | ecosystem: Environmental > Aquatic > Marine > Oceanic | place: Arctic Ocean... | reverse complement strand
AGAAAAAAATATTGATTGGAATAGTACTGAAAATTACAAAAAATTTATCTCATATTTGTTAAAGAATAACTTACAACTCAAAGCATTCAATCTATGTGCACATGAAGCAGGTGCAGTTGAAGTGGAAAAAACAAAATTCACTGAATTATTGGCTGAAGAAAAAAACACTAATCCTAATGCTGCAACTTACACCATAAAATTGAATGATAAATCACTGGCTTTAATCAGAAAATTTAGCATTATTGAATAATCATCTTTTTAATTTTGGATTAATTATTGTATCTAGGGCATTCCCAATAAAGACAAACGCTAATCCTGTAATTGCAATTAAAATTCCAGGTGGAACAATCCACCACCAAAATCCTTGTGCGGCTGCTCCATACGTGTTGGCATCATGTAAAATTTGCCCCCATGTTGGGAATGATGGATCGCCTAATCCTAAAAAACTTAGCCCTGCTTCTGTAGTGATGGCAGCTGGTACTGAAATTGCAATACTAGCAAATGCGTATGGTAATAATTGAGGGATAATATGCCTAAAAATTATTTTTGAATCTTTTTGACCCATTATCTTTGCAGCTTCTACATATTGCCTAGTTTTAATCTGAAGTGACATACTACGTGAAACTTTGGCAATTCCTACCCAACTAAAAATCATAAGAAACCCTATCATCAAAAATATACTATTGCTTATTGTAACTGCTAAAATTATTAAAAATGGCAATGCCGGCAATGCATAGATGATATCATTAAATCGCATCATCACTTCATCTGTCTTTTTACCTCTATATCCAGAATATACTCCATAGATTAATCCAAATACAACTGAACCAATTGATACTGAAATCCCGATGAAAAGTGCAAGTGGTGTCCCCCAGAGTAATCCTATTGCTAAATCTCTACGAAGTTCGTCAGTACCCATTAATCCAAATGCTTTACCTCCTAGAATCATTTTTGACTCTAATATTTCCGCAGATTCTTCTATTCCGTATGTGTCTATAATGAAAATATAATTTCCTTTTTCAACTTTATTTTTATCTAATTGTGAAAATATTATTTCTGCTGTGCCATGTGAAAAATTAAATTGAAAATCATTTTTGTATATACTAAGATTTTTTTTTATCATACTGTCAGTTGAAAAGTATCTTTGATTATGAATTGTATCTATTTTTGAATATGGCAGAGATGTTGATAGTAATTCTAATGTAATTCCATCAGGACGAATAACTTTGATTTGAATTAAGTGTGAATCCGAATATTTTGTTTTTGTTTCAAAAATGAAATCACTTGGAAAATCATCATATTCGAAGGATACGCCAAATTGCTGTGATGTGAGAAAAATTCCATCTTTTTGTGACTCAAAAACTTCGGCATAAATAATTTTATGTTCTGGGATTTTTTCTGAAGATAAAAAGTTCACCCAACCTGGTACTGCTGTTTTTGGATATGAAATCCATTTTTCAGGATTATTCCATTCCTGAAATGTGGATGTAGGGATTACTGAAATTGTTATTATGGATACTAAAATCAAACTAAATAAAATAAAAATTCCCGTTAATCCTAGTTTACTTTTCAAAAATTCTCTCTTAATTTCATTTATGGAAATATCATTCAATTTACTGTCCTCATTTTATCCAATTTTATTCTTAGATTTCTCGCTATTTCTTTTTCTAAATCATGTATATTGTGGGTTTCAAGCTTATCTGTTTCTAAATCATACAGTTCTTCTGTTTTATTATGTTCATTGTAGTTTAATTTCCATTTTGATGTTCTAATAGAAAATGTATTTGGATTTTTTGGAAGATCTTTTTCATATAATGGATTTCCCGTCTCTGAAAATGCAGTTTTTTCCGATATTTTTTTTCCTTGGAATAACGGAATTAATGACATGCCATCAATTTTTTTATATTTTTTGTCTTGTTCTATATCCAAATAATCTAATATTGTGGGTAAGAAATCAATTGTTCTTGTTTGCTGTTTGATTTCTTTTTTTGGTAATTCGTTTGATATAAAATATGCAAAAGTTCTAAGCGTATAGTCATAACAAAATGCACCATATGCGTGTTCACCAATTTTTTCACCTTGACTTACTCCATGATCAGATGCAACTAAAATTAAAGAATCATTTTCCATACCTTGCTGTCTAATTTCATTTAAAATTGAATCTAAATATTCTTCAGCTTTGCCAAAAATTTTTTTATATCTATTTATATTTTCTCTATTATTCTCAAAAAATTCTTTACTATGATTTTGGTATCTGTTCAAAATTTTATTTTTAATTTCTTTATGAATCTCACTACAGTGTAAATAAAGAAAAAATTTTTCTCCATCTGATTCCTTTCTAATATTTTTGATAATGTTCTTATGCCTCTCTTTAAGATCGTCTTTATCTTCATCGTACATTGTAATCTCATCAAACCCATTTTTTGGAATAATTAACCCACCTTTCCACTTTAAAACATCTGCTTTAGTGTAGTATTTTTTATCATGCAAATATTCTGTTAATGTTTTATATTCATTATTTTTAAAACTTGAACCTGAAAAATAACTATTAACTCCTGTTTTAGTCCCATAACTGCCTGTGAACATTGCGTGCATTGAAGAAACTGTATATGGTGCATATGTTATTGCTTGTGATAAAAAAGATGATTTCCTTTTAAGATTAGAAAAGATTTTTGATCCTATTACATAATCTGCTCTTCCCCCATCTATTAATATGAAAATTAAATTTTTTTTATCCATTTCCTTAATTTTTAACATGTTTTTCACAGATTCTTTTATCTTATTCAACTCTCAAGAGTTAGTACCTGTACGTACACGAGGATCAAAGTACCCATATAGCAAATCTGCAATAAATATACTGACCAAAAATAGTACTGTCAAAACATACGTTGAACCAATAATTACTGGTAAATCCATTACGCTGATTGCTTCGAAATATAATCTTCCCATTCCTGGCCAATCGAATACAGCTTCGGTAATTATTGCCCCGCCTAGTGAGCCTGATAGACTTAGTGCAAGTATGGTGATAATTGGAGGTGCTGCATTTCTTAATGCATGGCTGTATACAATTTTCTTTTTACTAATACCCATAGTTTTCTTAGCCGTTATGAAATCTTCTTGCATGATTCCAACCATAAAATTTCTAACGAGATATGCCCATGCGCCAAATCCGATCATAACAATTGTTATCACGGGAAGTGTCATATGGTATAACAATGCCAATATGTATCCTGGGTCGTCTGGCCCTATTGTCGGTGTGGCTCTTGCAGGAAAGATCTGATACACGAATGAAAATACAAATATCATCAGCATACCAATCCACCAAACTGGAAAGCTACTACTAATTACTGCAAATGTGGATGTAATTTTATCTGTTTTAGATCCAATTTTATTACTTGATGCTGCACCTAAAACCACTCCTATTATTGATATGATTATTGTGGCTGTAGTAAATAGTAAAACTGTCTTTGGCATTTTTTCAAAAATTATCTCACCAACATTTGATGAGCCTAAATCACTTGTCAGAAATGTTGCATTGCCAAAATCTAAAATCAAAATCTTATACATTGTATATCCCAGTCTTTGTGGGGAATACCATGGAGTATCGAGGCTTAGTGTCTTCACTCTTTCATCAATTTTTTGTTGAACAAACTTTTCAAATTCATCTGGGTCGTTGAATCCTTGTACAATTGATGTATTTTCTGTAATCTCTGCTCTCACTTGATAAACCACTCCTTGTTTTAGAATTACATCCATGTTGGAACCAACAAGAGAAATTGTTAGCAGTAATGTTATCATTAATACTCCAAACATTGTAATTCCTCGTGTGATTAGATATCGCTTTAGTCCCACACTAAAAATATCATTATTAACCTTATAACCGATTTGGGGCATCATTAACCAAATAAGTTTAAAACCTCAAATCCATCGTTTATCTCATGCAAGAATTTGCTAATTCTCCATCATTACGAAATGGAATATTTGACTTGCTTTCCTCTGTAAAACTTGCTACTGATGTAAATGTAAAATTATTAGATTATACGATTCAATTATTCAAGGATAATGGATTATTCAGTGACTATTATGGATATCACAATGTTGATCATGAACTAGAAGTGACCTATGTAACATTACTCTCTGGAATACATGCATTGTCAGATGGTTATCTGACTCTTGATGATCTAAATCATCTTTATGCATCAGCGCTATTACATGATTTTGATCCTGACAAGGCAACGGATAAACCTCATGAAAAAAACGTCATACAATTCATCTCTAAAGATCAAACCATACAAAAACTTCTTACTGATGCTAATCTCGATCAAAATTTAATTTGTGCCCTTATTTCTAGAACTGTTTATCCATGGAAAGGTGACATAATCACTAACACTGATAAATTAATTCAAAATTATTTTTCTAAATCAAAAATTAAGAAAGATAAAAAGCAGCAGAAACATTTCCAAGAATTAGGTCATTTTTTATCTGTCTCTGATAGAATTGGTGGATATTCTCTTGGGGATTTTCAAAAAGCAATGGATATGGCAAAAATGAATGCTCATTCTTCTAGCTGGCATCCTGCATTTATTGTTAGACGTTCTGTATCATTTTTTGAAGATATGTTAAACAACGAGTCTGACATGTGTCAACGTGTATTATTTGGATTACCAAAACATCTGAGGAAAAATCTTCTAGATAACATAGTTGGTTTTATGAAACTTCGCCAGGAAGAACTCCAAATCTATAATCAGTTTGTTTATGATGGACTACCTCTAGTTCCATGTATAGAAAAAAACCAAATATCTGATGATGTCGCTGATGTACTTTTGTCAATTTATCGTGAACTGCCAAAACCGTTACAGTTCACTCGGGATGATTTTATCGAATCGCTTAATGATCCTGAAACAATTCTAAACACATTACGTGTGGGTAGTGTCAATGGTCCAATTGTTGGATTTTCAAAAGGTGGTCCATTAGAAAAATATGATTTTGATCTAAAATTTGAAGATAAAAATCGTGGAAAGAATAATACTGTTTTTCTAGAACCTGTTGCAATCAAAAACGGCTATTGGGGATTTCATGGAGGTAGAGAAATTCGTCAATTATTCATGATGCAGGTTCATTCAAAAGGCTACAAATTCATGACTAGCTTTTCAATGCGTGATGTAATTGAAGAACGCAAGAAAAATGAGAAAAATGTTGTTTTTGTAAAGAAATTCGACCCTGAACGATGGGATTATTTTCGAGTAACACTATAGATATCTCATGACTGAACTAGAAATTCTGATTCAAAATGGTATCGGGAATCTTCAAGATGGTAATTTTGAAGATGCATTAAGTTTTTTTGAACAAGCATTGCTCCTAAAACCGGATGATCCTGATTTATGGAATCAAAAGGGTGTTGTACTGCGAAGTCTTGGTAGATACAACGAGGCATCTGAGTGTTATAAAAAATCTCTGCAATTAGACCCTAGAGACCGCGCTTCGTCTTAAATTTGATTTTGCTTTCTCTTACCGTAAATCATCATAAAGATTCCAATTCCAATTACTGCTAATGATAATTTTTCAGCAGTTATGTTTGATGATGTGAAGTATTTAATAACAAATTCTGGGCCCCAAATTATTAAATTCTGTATTGGTATTATTGCACCACTTATAAAAAATAGAATGCCAAAAGCTCCAAATACATTCTTAGGAAAAAAAGAAGATTTTTCAGTCATTTTAAACTAATATCCGCCTTTAGCAAAATCATATTCTTTTTTGCTAAAGTCGAACTTTGTTACTAAGACATCACCCATAGCATCTACCGCTGCTTGTATTACATCTGGTTGAGTTGAGAAAAATCCTCTGAATTTTCCGATTCCATATTCTTCTGCTATCAATCCAATAGGACCATCTGGCCCTTTTGTCACTACCGCCCAAACTGTTGAAAGTGGTGTTCCTATACAACTTAGTACTTGACATGTATCTGGTAGTTCTTGGGCTAGATGTGGATTGTTAAAATTTCCAATAATCCATGTTCTTGGAAGTTTTTTTATCATTTTCAAGTATCTATCTTTTACAAACTCATATCTTTTGTCAGTTTCAAATGATGCAAGTAATGGGGCTGTATGTTTTGATGCATAGTTTTCAATCATTATGCTTAGTGCAAAAAGATCTGAACGGTCTGCTTTGAAGTTTAGATATCCTCCATCTTGAAAATCCTGAAAATTCCAGTTAACAAAAATTTCGTCACCTTGTTCCTCAACATCTTTTTTTTCAGGAAATTTTTCAAAGACTGTCTCAATCAAACTATCGTTTGTTAAACCCATGATTTGCTCATGCATTTTGAATATTTAACCTAGTGGAAAGTATTAAAAATAGTGGTAACTATCTCTTTTTCATAATTTTAGGTATCTGATCTAATGTATTTACAATGATTGTTCCATCAAATTTAAAATTCTTCTTTTCAGAAAATGCTAGGCCCCCTATGAAAATTGGAAGTTTTTTATATGCTTCATGAATTTTTTTGACCATTCGTTGACCGGACTTAACATTATCCTCTAGTGTTATGGATAATATGACTACATCAGGTTTTGCTGTTTTTATAAATTCTATCAGTGATTCTGCAGGTGTAGATGGTGATAGATTATAGGTTGTGTATCCCTTTGAAACTAAAAATGAATCAACTATATTACATCCTAAATTATGGTCTTCACCGACAGGGGTAGTTAAAACTATTTTTCCTTTTTCTTTTTTAGATTTTCTATTTTCATCCGTAATTACTTTGACTAGACTATGTGATATATTGCTTGCAACATGTTCTGTTGCAATCGAAAGTTTTCCTTCTGACCATAAATACCCAATTTCTGCCATCACTGGTGTGAAGATTCTTTCATAGAATTGTTCTAGTGTGTTATTTGCTACAAATGCTGTATAGACATCCATTGTATCTTTTAGACTTCCTTCTGTGAGTGATGAAAATAATTTGGTTCTTAATTGTTCAATCAGCGCTTCACGCTTTTTTCTATCTTTTGGGGTATTCTCAAACAAAAATGAATTGATCTTTACATTATATCTAAACTCTTCTGGAATATCATCACTTGTTACTGAAGATGACTCTCCTAGATATTTTATGGTCTCTTGTCTAGATGTTTTTTTCTCTTTATCCCATGTACTTTTAACTAAATACAGATAATCCCCACCTTTTACCTTCTTTTTTCGAAGATATACCACGCACTAATTTTTATATAGTGCCTAATAAGTATATGTGGTGCTAACATTCGTGACTTTTAATATTAAATATGTCTATTTAGATGGTTTCATGGTATTTAATTCTGAATGCTTAGTTCTTGTATAAGATCATTTATTTTTGAATAGTCTTTATGGAATTGTTTGCCTTTTTCTGTTACTTTAATCTCATTATTGTCGATAATCTCTTTTCTCTTCATTTCTTCAAGATATTTTGTTAATTTATCATATGAAGTATTACACTTGAACTGAATACGTGTAGGTGAAATGCTATCATTATCCATTTCTTCTTCAAAAATTGCCGATATTATGTCAAAATAGAGTTGAATACGTGTTCTTCTCTCCTTAGCCATAATTTTTGTATTATTTTAGTCCGTAATAAATCGAAAGATGTACTGTTCAATTGATAGTTTTTTGTTTATAAAGAAAATACAGAATTATGGCGTAGTGAATACTTCCGTACCTTTTGCTTTGGTCTGAAATATTATTGCTTTATGGGATTCTAATAATTGATTTAGGAATCTATCTCTCAGATTTTGATTTATTTGTTTAACCTCAAATGAGCAAAGGAAATTCCCATTAATTTTAGCAAAACCGTCATCTACACATTGTTCAATCTCTGCCATTCTATCAGTTTTCTCTTCTGTATTAAAATCAAAATAATGAGTAGATATTACTCTAATTTTGGACTCTTCAGGTAGGGCTTTCACCTTGTCTAATATCATTTTGGAATAATCCTCAAATTCTTTTGGAATCTCTACTATGTGTAACAATTCATTATTCTCAACATTAATTCCAAATTCTGCCATTTCATCTAAGATTTTCTGAGGAGTTTGAGTTGTGTAGAAGCAGTGTTGTCCGTTTTCTAGTCCTTTTTTAATAAAATTACATTCTGTTTCTTTTGTTTCATCATTTCCATCATGAAATAGGACTATGTGTGTATTTTCTAATTCTTCTAAAAATTGATTTGCATTAATAACATCTGGCATGACGACTTTTTCCTTTCACATCTAATAAACCAACACTCACCATGGTGAGTTTTTTAATACTTACCAAAATTCATCAGCCTTTATAATAAAAAAATCTTGAAATAACTATGCTTACCGATCCAGAAGTTGATTGTGTTTTTTGTGACAAATCTGTATATGATCACTCTAACTTTGAATCAAGAGAATGTCTTACAAAACATCTTCAAGTTCAAAAAATCTTACAGAGTGCATTGGAAGAAAACCCACATCTTAAATTTCCATAATTTAAAATCAGAACTTATTTCAATTTCGCAACTACAATTTTGTATGTATCCTTAATTATGAAAAATCTGTATTGTATATCGGTCTGGCTCCATTTGGAACCTCGGCAGCAGCTGATTCTTTAACAGATTCTCCTCTTGCCTGATAAACTCTGACTTTATGGAATACGTTGTGAGATGAAAATATTGCCAATCCTGCAAATGCAACTCCTATGAAGTTTCGTATTGTTACCTCTAAACTAGGTTCTGGCCCTAAAAGCGAAATTTGAAATACCACGTAAAAGTTGTCAAATAACCAAAATGCCATAGTTGCCCAAGCTAATAATCCGCCAATAAGATATCCAAGCCTTGCTTTTTGTTTCACAAATGATATTGCAAAAATAATTGCAGCGTACCAGATGAGTGAACCAAACAACCATGAAATTTCCCAGACATCTGTTCTATCATCCATCCAATAGTATGTGGAGCCAATTAGTGCCATTGCACATAGTGAAATTAAAAGTAATTTCTGATTAACTTTGTATGATGTCTTTTCTTCAGGTGTTTTCTGAATTGGTTTGAATGCTATTGCCTCATCTCTAGCCTCTTTAATCGCTTCAGTCATATGTTTGAGATTTACAGGAACTAATTCTTGTATAGTGTTATCTTTTACATATGAGTCGTGTACTAAACTATCCACTAGCGGTCTTGCCAATGATGCCTTTACTGGAGTTACCAAATCAATCCAGTATGATGATAATCTGGGAGTCAAAAATGGTATTTGTATAATGTTGAGATTTCTATTAATTATTGATGAATACAATCTCATCATCTGTTCATATGTCATTTTGTCCGGACCACCTATCTCCAATGTCTTTCCTGCAGTGATAGGATTTTTCATAACTCCCACTAAATAATCTACAACGTTATCTACTGCAATTGGTTGTGTTGTCGATTTAACCCATTTTGGGCATACCATTAGAGGTAGTCTTTCTACAAGATATCTTAGCATAGCATAGGAGCCGCCCTCTGCACCTACTATCACTGATGCTCTTAATTCTGTTACAGGAATGTTCCCTGACGCTAAAATCTTTCCAACTTGATGTCTACTTCTCATATGCTTTGATAAATCCAAACTTTCAGTTACTAACCCCCCTAGGTAGATTATTCGCTTCACTCCTGCATCTTCTGATGCTTTAAGAAAATTTTGTGCCTGTAATTTCTCTCTATTTGCAAATTCTTCCCATTCTTTTTTAGAACCTTCCATAGAATGTAGGAGATAAAACGCTGTCTCTATTCCTTTTAATGCATTACATAATGAATTCATATCAAATGCATCTGCTGCAATAAATCTGACATTCTCTGAATCTGGGTATTTTGATCTTGACATTGCAGTAACTTTGTAACCTGTTTTGGCAAGTCTTTCAAGTAGTTTCTTACCAATGAAACCGGTTGCCCCTGTGACTAAAATTGAATAATCCTTAGTGGAAGAATTTTCTTTTAATGCTTGCATTTTCTCTAAATTACTTGAACTGGCTTGTTGACTCAAAATTACTCCTTATCCAACTTACGTAATTCTTTGAGATCTACAATTTCTATATCTTTGCTTAATGTTAGAAGTGAGGATAGTTTTGGTTTTGCATCTTTACCCATTTTTAAGACTAGTTTATTTTTGTGTAATACTTCAAGTGTGACATTTTCCTTTTTTAGAACTTTACCGATGTGTTTGGCTTCAGTTAACTGTTTAATAAGGCCCATTTTTCCTGGAATTTTTGTAGGTAAATGGGCGATATTCAGTCGTCTTATGTTGCCTTTGGATGAAAATTCTATAGCGGTACCATCTCCATCACTTATAGAGAATTCTCCACTACGGAGGTAAAGTAAAAAATTGGCAGGTAGGTCGCTTTTCATTTCAGTTTCCTATCCAATTTATTTTGTTGTTATTGTCAAGCCACCTGATAGCATAACTGTTCCAGTTGAAACTTTTTTGCCATTGCGGTCAACCATTCCACTAAGTTCTAATTTATCGAATTTGTATGAAATGGCTGCATGCTTTGCAGTTAGTTTATCAAAAACTTCTGCCAGGAGACTTGCCCATTCTTGTTCTTCTGTCATATTGGAGTTTGAAATGTTATGATATTAAAGCCTAGTGTCCTATGATGAGTCTAGTGCTAATATTTACCACTAGACATACCCTAGTGCATAACCCATAAATATCATAAATTGAAAAAACTGTTTAATGAGCACTACACAACCACTTCCAACAAAGATCGCATTGATGAAAGGAGGAATGGGGGCTGGCCTTATGGGCGGCTTTGCACTATTCTCATCATTCTTTGCAATTGATCAAATGTTAAATATCCCGGCAGGAACATTCTACAAAACTATAGGTATTACAATGGGTGTGGATGAAGGATTGGCAATAGCTATGGGCTTTATTGCACACATGGGCGTTGCAGCATTGATTGGTTCCATGTATTTATTGGCATCAAACATTTGGAGATTCTTCAGATTGGTGACTGTCCAAAAGGCAATAATGACTGGCGTACTAACTGGCCTCATAGTTTTCACTTTGGCATTTTTACCAATTCACATGTTTGTAATGACCCCTATGATGGAGATAGAATTGATAATTACTGATGTATCTCAATTTGATTTGGAAGAACAAAAAGCATTAGCAACATTGTTGTTTAACAGCGACAAAATCTACATCAATGCATTGATTCTCCATATAATATTTGGAGCAATCATGGGATTCATGGCTGGATGCATTACACACGAAGACTATCAAAAGGTGGAGAGGTATGGCGGATTCTGGTAATAACAACGAAAGAGGCTCAAAATTGGAGGCCATGTACAATGCTTTCATGAATGGCGTCTCAACGGTATTTCCAAAGACTGACTCAAATCTTTTGGTGACTGTAATGGCATTGGAACGAAAATTTCCAGATATGATGCCACACGTACATCTTGAGGTAATATTCCCAAAAGGTGCTGATGTAGAATTACCAAAATACGAAATTACCGAAAACTATCACGTACAAGCAGCTGTTCATAGATGGGAGAAGAACATTCTTGTTGTAACTGGAATGATGAATGTACAGATAATTGCGGAGATTGCAGATCATAAAACTGTGGAAAAAATAACCGGCACTGCTAACGCAGCCTTTTATTAATCCCTTTTTTTCTATTTAATTTTAATTACCATTATATTTGATCATTTTTTATAAATTCCATGGATCAAAAAAACGAATTAGATTCTCTAATTAAAAAAATTGGTAAACTGCACAAAAAGATTCGTTTTGTTGCAATTATCAGCAAAAATGGAAAAATACTAAAATCTGAAATGAGAGATGAAGTTCCATCATTACTTAAAACAAAAAATGAAGAAAAATTCTGTCAGGATGTTACAGTACGTAGAAAGATGCGAGAAGAATTTGATAAAACATTAGGCAAAGTCAGATTTGTGAATGTGGAACGTGAAAATGTTTCTCAAATTGTTATGTATGCAAAAACAAAATCATTGTTTGTTACTGTGGAGCCTGAAATATCAATCAATGATAAATCTAAGATTATATCTCAAATCAAAAACATCACTAGTAATATAAAATGAAAATTTTAGTTGATGAGATGGACGATGGTATGGATGAGCGTTTAATTCATCTCGGGTATGATGCGTACAGTGTAAAAAAACTTCGAAGTGAAGGCAAGAAACTCCATACTGATTATTCAGTTATCAATTTTGCAAAAGAAAATAACATGATTCTCATCACTCGAGATACTGAAAGTGGTCAAGCATGTGATGAAAATGAATTGCCTTGTATCTTACTTGATAATTATGAAATTTTCAAAATTGTTACTGAAAAATTGAAAAATTTGTGATTAAATTATTATTCAACTATTTTGGTCTGTAAGTATGAAAACATGTGACGGTCGTGGAACTTCGTATATGAATGGAAATTCATTTGAAGATTGTAAAAAAATTGCAGAAGAAATCAATACTAAATTAAAACCGCTCATTAATGACAACGGTTCTATGCCTTGGAAACAAATATCTGAAGAAGTAGATCATGATGAATTAGTATACAAATTAGTTCTAAAGTATTTACGAAGAGATGGATTTGATATTGGGAATATGGATAATCCTCAAATCACTGTAAAGTCTAGTTAGTACTATTTTGAGATTTTAGCATTCTTCTTGAAATTATAAATGGTGTCAAAATCAATATTGGTATTGTAATTACTATGAATAGAGTTTGTAGTTCTGTTATCGCAATTGTAAATACAACAGCACTTGTTGCGCCAATAAACAATGACAGAAATGATCCTACACATGTAGGACATGCAATGAATAATCCTGTGGTTGCACCAATGCCTCCAAGCCCTCCTGATTTTTTGGCAATTGCAATTGCGTTTACTACTAATGCAGTATTTGTTGCAACAAGATACGATACGGTAATTTGTAATAGTAGATTGATTGGAACTATGTTAATTCCAACATGTTCTGTAAAATAGGCGACAAATTTTGGCATGTATCCTGGTGGGCCACAACAAGGTGTGACATGTGCTGATGGAACATCTACTCCATAATGGTACGAAAATACAACTTCTGGCTGATAAACCAAAATCCCTGATGTCATTGAAAAAAATACTCCATAAATGATGAATGTTAAAATGAATGCTTTCTTAGCTTTACTGCCTAGTGTATTACTACAGATCATGGATAATGCAGTGTTATTTCCAGTAGATGCAACTCTTTTTTGAAATTTTCTTAGCCCAATTCCAATCATTCCTATTGAAATTGTAAACAAGACGTAAAATGCAACTCCTAATCGCTCAATAGATTGAATTGCATCTGGTGTTATTTCTTGATACTCGAATCTAACATAGATCAAAAATAAAATTCCAATTGAGATAAATCCTAAAATTATTAATTTTTTATCATTTTGACCACTTTTAGTAGTCTTTGTTTCCATGTGGGATCTTTTACTTGGGTCATTATATTTTTAACATATACTCTGTAAGTAATCTCAAGAATGGAAATCAATGAAAAGCAAGATCCTGATTATGACGTAGTCACAATAAGTAATTTAGGGTTTGTTGATCCATATGGAAATGAAGGTCTTATCATTTTTCATTCTGATGATAAACGAGAATTTCACATGCGTGCATTTTCAGGAGAGGTCTCTCAACACATTGCAAGTTTTTTAGATGATGAACATGATGCAGTTCCAACAATTTACAAAATGCTGGAAGATATCTGTGAGGCAAATGAGTTATTGTTAGTTAAAGTAAAAATCTATGAGAGTGGTGATGCACTTCGTGCTAATCTATACTTGACTGGAAAAAAAGACCTTGTTTTACGAAATTATCGTGCATCTGATGCGGTGGCGTTGGCAGTATACTATAAAATTCCGATTCTTGTGAGAAATAATATGCTCAAAAGTCCTATAGAAGAGACTATGTAATGATCTCTTTAATTTTATCATCTTCTATGGCTTGTTTTATTTCCATTGCTATACGCCTACCAATTCCAAATGTTGTTCCATATTGATATTTTGTATATGGGCTAGTCGTTGCTACAATTGGATTTCCTGGAACTCGTAACGACACATCGTATACAATCATCTCCAAATCTTTTGTTATGACACTTTGTAGTGAAAATGGACCAATAATTCCTGGGGCATATTCTTTTTTTACAGCACGGACAAATTTATCGCCAATTTTGAAAACTTTCTCTAATAATGATTCTCTGATACTTGCAGGAGTATGTCCTACCTCGATGTTTTGTAATGGGATATTCATCTCTAATTGCTGTTTTGCAGGAAGTGCATTATAATCATGAATGTTTGTTTGAAGTCGTCTTTCAATTCCAATGAAATCCACTTGGTTTGAAATTGGTGTATGGAAAAAATTAAAATTTAGATACGTCCCTATAGCTAATTCTTCGATACTGGCTTTTTCCAAATCCTTTCTAGAGATAAGTCCTTTCTTTATTTTTTCTTCAGATTTTTCTTTATAATCTGCATAAGATGTAACTGTAAAAAATGCACGTTCTAACTTTCTATTTTTTTCCATTACTTTTACAATTGCCGGCGTGTTGATTGATTTTGGACTCTCAAAGATTTTTGGATATTTAACACCTGCTTTCTTTAATAGATAATACTGATTTCTCTTATTTTCTCGTTCTTCTGCTTGGAATAATTTTCTATTTCCAAAAATTGGAACCTTTAGCTTATTTTCTAATACATCATAACCAAGATATGCTGTAAGTGAACGATGTGGCACAATTATTGTATTCTCATCTCGCATCATTTTCTGATTTGCAGGACTTGCCATGTCTTTGAATTTTTTCACAATTTTTATTTGATCAGCAATTCGACTAAATCTTTGATAAGGTGTTTCTCTACCTTTCTGACAAAATACCATTGTTTCAAAATCTTCATCTTTTGCCCCATCCATTATTTCTAATGCTGAATGACTTCCTAGAACTCCAATTTTTGGATCTGTATACTCTGATGCAATTTTTTGCATCTCAGATCTTTTAATCATAATCTCTTGAATTGCATTGTAAAATTAAATGCTTCTTTAGAAGAGTTTTCTACTTGTAATTTTTTAATTATCTATGAGCGTTGAAATGGTATTAGTTGGAATGATTCTTTTTGGCGGAATGGCAGCTGCTGGTGTTAAAATTTGGCTAAACAAAAGAAAAGAATCTCAGCAGCTAGATGAACCTCAAGCGTAAATTCTCACATTCAGTTATATTTTGTAAAATCTGATTTAACAAGTACATGAAACTTGTAATTGGAATCACTGGCAGTACTGGTGTCATTTACGGTATCCGTTTACTAGAGGTTCTAAAAGAAAAGGGAATTGAGACAAATTTGGTAATGTCTGAATGGGCGAAAAAATGTGTTCCAATGGAAACAAAACATGATGTATCTTATGTTGAATCGCTTGCCACTGAAGTAACTGATGAGAATAATATGGCCGCAAATGTGTCAAGTGGAACTCACAAGACTGACGGAATGATTGTAATTCCCTGTACAATGAAAACACTATCTAGTATTGCAAATGGGTATGATGAAACTTTAGTTGCACGTGCAGCAGGTGTAACTATGAAAGAAGTGAGAAAATTAATTCTAGTTGCAAGAGAAACTCCTCTAACTGCTATTAATTTAGAAAATATGTTAAAACTAGCTAGACTCGGCGTTGTAATTTTACCTCCTGTCACTGAATTTTATACAAATCCTACTTCAATTGATGCTATGATTGACCACATTGTTGGTAAATGTCTTGATCAGTTTGACATTGACCATGATTTGTTTACACGTTGGGGTAGTAAATAACCCAAAAAAATTTACACTGGTTTTATCTTGAAAACTTATGCTAAAGATATCTTTTCAACGAGAAATCAATGCAGATATTGAAAAATCATTTGAGATTATATCGAATTTTAAGAATTTTCAAAAATTATTTCCTAATTTTTACCCATCAATTTTGATAAAATCTGTAAGAGATGAAAGCTCACTTGTTGCTGAACATCTTAAACTTCATGATAGAGAATTTATCATAATGGCCAAACACTTTACATCTAAACCTCATTCACATGAGATGCGTGTTGTCGGTGGAGATATAAAAGGAAGTAGTATTACTGAAATCTTTAGTTTTGATAACGGTAAAACAATGCTTACAGTTAGTGCTGAATTAGATGTAAAATTTTCTCGGTTTTTAAAGAAAAATCCTTATGAGGAATCTTTGAATAATTTGTACGATAAAATGATAAATGAGATTGAAAAACTCTACTAAAATTATGCATCGACATAGATGCCATCATCTCTGATATCAACTTCGTACTTTTTTAATTTTACGCCTTTTAGGTAATCCATCAATTCCCCTGTCTTGATATTGTAATGCCAAAAATGTAATGGACATTCTACTATATTCCCTTCAATTTTTCCTTTCGGTGCAATAGACCCATCTTGATGTTGGCAGATTCCATCTAATGCATGAAATCCATCTTGATTAAAAACTGCAATTTTTTTACCATCAATTTCATACTCTTTACTTGTGCCTGTTTGAATGTCCCCTTTTTCTGCAACTTTAGTCCATGCCATCTTAATAATTTTGAAATAATGTTCTTTATTTACTTATTCTTGTTACCAACTTTCGGCATATTTCTTTTGTTCTTTTGTTAAACTGTCTATCTTAACATTCATTGCTCTCAATGCATCAACTGCAATCTGTCGATCAATTTCTTTTGGAACAATCATAGTTTTTTTACCCATTTTTTTATGATTTTTCAAAATATACAATAATGATAATATTTGATTTGAAAATGATTGTGCCATAACTTCTGGTGGATGCCCTTCTGCTGCAACTAAATTGGCCAATCTTCCTTTACCAATTAAATAGATTTTTCTTCCATTTCTTAAAATACATTCATCTAATGATGGCCTAACTTCTCTAACTGATTTTGATTTTTCTAAAAGGAATTTTGTATCAATTTCAACATCAAAATGTCCTACATTTCCAACTACTGCTCCATTTTTCATAGAAAGTAGATGTTCTTTTCTAATCACACTCGTCATCCCTGTGGTTGTAATGAATATTTGTCCAATCTTTGCAGCTTGTGACATTGGCATAACATCAAATCCATCCATATGTGCTTCTAGGGCTTTCACAGGATCAATTTCTGTAATGATTACTTTTCCTCCCATGCCTCTAGATCTTTCTGCAACTCCTCTCCCCACCCATCCATATCCTACGACAACAATTTTCTTTGATGTAAACAATAAACCCATTGCTCTGAGATACCCATCTATTGTACTTTGACCTGTACCGTATCTATTATCAAACATGTGTTTGGTATCTGCATCATTAACAATGACTACTGGGTATTTCAATTTACCTTGTTTTTCCATTGCTCTAATTCTTGTAACTCCTGCAGTAGTTTCTTCTGTAGATCCAAGAATTTCTAAAGATTTGAATTTTTTATCAAAATGCACTTTGACGTTCATATCTGCTCCGTCATCACAGATTAAACTTGGTTTGTGGTTTAGTACTTGTTCAATACACCAATCATACTCTTTGTTTGTCTGACCCTTCCATGCATAAATGTGAATTCCTTGTGTTGCAAGAAATGCCGCAATATGATCTTGTGTTGTTAATGGATTTCCCCCACACACTGCAACATTTGCTCCTAATTCTTTAGCACCAATTAACAAAACTGATGTTTCTTTTGTAATATGGAGACAAAATGCAATTGTCACGCCTTTCAGCGGTTTTGATTTTTTTAATCTGGTTAATGCATTATCTAAAATATCCATATGAGTACGAGCCCATTCATATGAGATCTTTCCTTGTTTTGCTAATTTTGGGTTTTTTACTTTACTCATAATTTATAAATTTCCTAATCTCTTTAAAAACCATACCTTAAATTTCGCAAAAATCCAAACAACACAAATGAATAAAAAAGCAATAATCACTAGTGCACTTCCATATTCTAATGGTGAAATTCATCTAGGCCATGTCGCCTCAACATATCTGCCTGCCGATGTAACAACTCGTTTCTTAAAGCAAAACGGGGTTGAAGCGTATTATGTCTGCGCATCTGATGATTTTGGAACTCCTATTCTAATACAATCTGAAAAACTTGGTCAAACTCCGCAAGAATATGTTTCACACTGGAATAAACGTGATTATGAAGATTTCACAGCATTTGATATTGATTTTGATTTCTTTTACAAGACTAGTTCTGATGAAAATATATCATTTGTTCAAGAAATATTTGAAAAATTACAAAAAAATGGTCACATATATGAAAAAGAAATCATACAGTTCTTCTGTGAGACTGACAAAAAATTTCTTCCTGATAGATTTGTAAAAGGAACTTGCCCCTACTGCAATGCTGAAGATCAATACTCTGATTTATGTGAAAAATGTGGGCGTGTACCTGAAGAAATAGGCAGTCCTCATTGTTCAATTTGTGGCCAAACTCCTATTAAAAAATCCACAAACCATTATTTCTTTAAATTAAAAAATTTTGCTGATTCTCTTCTTGACTATTTGACTAATTCCCCACATCTCCAAAAAGATGTAAAGAAATATGTTGAAAATTGGATTAAAGAAGGACTAGTTGACTGGGATATTACACGAGATATCTCTTGGGGGGTCCCAGTACCAATTGAAGGATTAAAAAATAAAGTATTCTATGGTTGGTTTGATAATCATCTTGCATACATTTCATCAACGCTGAAATTTCTAAATGATAAAAATATTGATGGAAAAACTTTTTGGAATGAAGCGGACATATATCATTTTATTGGAAAGGATATTGTTTACCATCATTATTTGTTTTTACCTGCAATGCGTTTAGGAATTGATAAAGAATTCAAATTACCTGATTACATCCCAACTCGTGGGCATCTTACACTACAAGGCAAAAAAATCTCAAAGAGCAGAAATTGGTACATTGGACTAAAAGACTTTTTAGAAGTCTTCCCTGCAGATTATCTACGATTCTATCTAATATCAATAAATCCTTACTCACAAGATGATTTGAATTTTGATTGGGAACAATTTTCTACTAAAATCAATTCTGAATTAATTGGAAATCTGGGAAATCTTGTTAATCGTGTACTAGGATTTACTACTAAAGCCTTTGATGGAATTGTACCAGAACCTGAAGAATTTGATGAAAAAGATAAAGAATCTGAGAAAAAAATCAAATCTCTTGCAGAAGATGTTAGTAAATTAATGCAAGAAAACCATTTAGATCGTGCATTAAAAAAGTTAATGGAATTTTCTGCGCATTTCAATCAATACTTCCAGCATAAAGAACCCTGGAAAAAAGGACCTGGAACTAACACATGCATCTATCTATCAGTTAGTGCTGTACACTCTTTGGCCATATGCTTGCAATCATTTTTACCAAAATCATCCCAGAAAATCTGGGACCAATTAGGGCTTAAAGGAAATATTTCTGAAATAGATTGGGCTGCAATGTCTGAATTAAGTCTAAAATCTGGACACAAAATTGGAACTGTAACTCCAATATTTTCAAAAATTGAACCTTCTGTAATAGAACAAGAACAATCTAAACTAGGGAAATAGTATGATTGGAAAAATATTCCCAAAAATATCTACTAGAGGTTTTTATGATCTAAAAAATGGAAAAACTCTAAAAAAAACTTCATATGAAATCTACCCAAAATTCACATTTGAAAAAATCTCTCAAAAATCTGAAATTGTAATAATGATACATGGTCTTAGAAATAACAAATCGGGGGCACTTGCAAAATATGTTATAGCAGAAAAACGTTTGAAATCATTGAATTATAGGCATAATGTTGTTGGATACAGTTATGATTCAAACACTGCAGGTGTACAATACAAATCGACTGCACTCGCTGCATTAAAAATTGGAGTTTTAATTGCAAAAAAAAATGGACGTAATCTCTCAAAATTCATTAAAGATTTAAAATCAAAAAACCCATCAATAAAAATAAGATTAATGGGTCATTCGCTTGGCGCTCAAGTTATCTTATCCACAATACAATTACTTGCAAAAAATTCACAAAATAATGGATTGATTGAATCAATACATCTTTTTGGTGCATCTATTCCTGCAAATTCATTATCTCCTAGAGTACATGGAAATGAATTTCAAAAAATTGTCAATAAAAAAATTATAAATTATTACAGTCCTTATGATTATGTTCTAAAAGCAGCTCATGATGAAAAATGGGTTGAATCGCCTATTGGGTATAAGGGTGCATTAGGAACTACTACTTCAAAATATAATCAAAAACAAGTACGTCCACAAAATCATCGTTTTACAAGCTATGCAAAAACGATAAAATCATTCCCATAAATTAAAAAGAGAATATGAGATTTTAGCACATTGCTTTTTCTTCTAGTATGAAATATTTTGCAAGTTTGAGATATGTTTCACGTTCAAAATCTGTTATCTCTTCATCACTACTATAAATTCTCTCAAACCATGAAATTATGTTCTCGATATCTTTTGTAGAAAAGACTGTCATTTCTGGCATATTGAAGTATAATCTATCTCGTATTTCATAATTTTAGTAAAAAATTGTCTCGATCAGTGTTGTCAAAAATCAATTCTAAAAAGATCTTTAGTGTAGTAGAAGCGTGATACTACTTACAAACATTGAAGCCATATGATCCATCCTCACGTTCTATGCCAATTTTTGTTTTAGATAGAGCATTTAAATTAATTAAGTTAATTAAAACATTATGCCAAATTTTCAAGTAAGTGTTGTAATTGAAAATAAACCTGGAATCAGTGATCCTGAAGGTGATACAATACTAAATGATCTTGTGTTAAAGGGTGGCCATAAATACATTACAAAAATTTCTGCTGGAACCATTTTAAAATTCTCAATTACTGAAAAAAATGAAGAAAGTGCAAAAAATAAAGTTGTCAAAATTTGTGATGACCTTAGAATTTACAATCCTCTCGTAAGTAAGGCAACTACCACAGTTGAAAAAATTTAATCTTGGCTTATACTCTTTATTGTCCCATCGACCAAAATTTGATCCCTTAGATAACCTGCAAGATCTGTTTGTGTGATGATACCTACTAGATTCTCATTATCTAGAATCAATAATCGACGGATATTGTTGTTTAACATTTTTTGAATTGCATCTTCTATTGTAGTGGTTGGTCCGACTGAACGAAACTTGTATGACATGATTTCTGAAATTTTAATTTCACTTGCTTTCTTATCTTCTGCTACAACTTTACGAACAAAATCGCTTTCGCTTAGAACTCCCTGAGGTTTTCCCTCATTCATTATTACTAGAAAACTAATGTCTTTTTCAGCGATAATTTTTGCTGCATCTTGAGCAGTTTTATCATTCTCGATTGTTATGATGTCTTTTTCCATAATATCTCTAATTTGTCCCATAGTTGTAATTGAATTTCTTGAAATAAAAACATGTCATCACGAAATCAAATTTATACCACGAATTCAATCATAAATTGTGAAAGTCGGGGTTATCGTTTTTCCTGGCAGTAATTGTGATCGTGACATGTATCACGTATTAACTGATGTCTTTAACTTAAAAGCTGATTTTTTTTGGCATGAAAAAACTCTTCCCGATAATATTGATGCGGTTGTGCTTCCTGGTGGCTTTTCATATGGAGATAGATTACGTGCTGGAGTAATAGCTGCACATAGCCCAATAATCTCAGATGTAAAAAAATTGGCTCAAAAAGGAATTCCTATTTTAGGCGTCTGTAATGGATTTCAAATTTTAGTTGAATCTGGGTTACTTCCGGGTGTTTTGCTAAAAAATGAATCACTAAATTTTATGTGTGAATGGACAAATCTAATTGTAAATAACAACAAAACTCCATTTACAAATAAATTAAAACTCAATCAAAAAATTCCGATCCCTATAGCAAATGGTGAAGGGCGCTATTTTGTTGATGTTGAAACTTTGAATCAATTAAAAAAGAATAATCAAATTGTTTTTTCATATGAAAATAAAATCAACGGGTCTGTCTCTCAAATTGCAGGTGTTTGTAATTCTGATGGCAATGTCGTAGGCATGATGCCACATCCTGAACGTGCTGCTGAAAAAGAAATCAATCAAATTGATCATAAACCTTCATCATTAATTTTTGAATCTTTAATTGAAACCATAGGTATGAAAAATTGAGTTTTCAAGATCATGAGAAATTACATATTGAAAAAAATGTAAAACGAAAACTAACGGATACAGAATTACAAATTCTTGCTGCTGAATGGTCCGAACATTGTTCATACAAATCATCAAAAAAACATTTGAGAATGTTACCTACTACCGGGCCGAATGTAATTGTTGAGACAGGATATGATTCTGGTGTTTTAGATGTAGGTGACGGGTATGTTGTTACTGTTCATATTGAAAGTCACAATCATCCCTCTGCTGTTGAACCCTTTGGTGGGGCTGCAACTGGTGTTGGTGGTGTTATTCGTGATATACTGTCTACAGGAACAAGACCAATTGCATTATTTGATGGATTGAGATTTGGTAATATAGAAAATGATGCACATGCGCGATGGCTATTCAAAAATGCAGTTTCAGGGATTGCAGATTATGGAAATTGTCTCGGTATACCTACAATTGGCGGTGAAGTTGAATTTGATAACTGCTACAAGAACTATGCACTAGTTGATGTAGCAGCAGTTGGATTTGGAAAAAAATCAAATCTAATTAAAAATCATGCAAATCCTGATGATTTGGTCTTACTTATTGGTGGTTTTACTGGTCGTGATGGTGTGGGAGGTTCACAATTTGCATCTGATGCATTAGAAGGTGAAGATCGTTCAGCTGTACAAATCCCTGATCCATTTATTGAAAAATTAATCATTGAAGCGATTTTAGAATGTCGTGATGAAAAATGCATCAACGCGATGAAAGATTTGGGTGGTGGTGGTCTTTCATGCGCTATATCTGAAACCGCAGAAAGTCTAGGAATCGGTATTGAACTTGATGTTAAAAATGTTCATTTACGTGAATCCAATTTATCTCCTGACGAAATAATGATTTCTGAATCTCAAGAAAGAATGCTTGTAATATCTAATCCAAAAAAACTTTTAAAAATCAAACAAATTTGTGATAAATTTCGAATTCAGTGTTCTGTTATCGGGAAAGTGAAAAAAGATAAAATGATGCATGTTAAAAATGGTGACGAAACTTTAGCATTACTTCCTGCAGATTTTGTTGCACGTGGTCCTTTGGTTGATAGAAAAAAATCAAAACCAAAATACCTTTTCAATCTCCCTTCTTCACCAAAATCAAAAAATCATGAACCTTTATCTGATATTCTATTAAAACTACTATCTGCCCCAAATATTGCAAGTAAACATTGGGTTTTTCGTCAATATGATCATGAAGTTGGAATTCGAACTGTCATAAAACCTGGATTTGATGGATCAGTTTTGCGTTTGGACAATGGAAAATCACTATCTGTAAAAATTGACGGTAATCCAAAACATTGTTACATTGATCCAAGACAAGGTGCAATCGGATGCTTTGAAGAAGCATGTAGAAATGTTGTTTGTACTGGTGCAACTCCTGTTGGAATGGTTGATCATTTACAATTTGGCAATCCTGAAGATCCTGAAATATTTTGGACATTTATGGAATCTATTGAAGGCATAACTGATTTTGCTAAAGCACTTGACATTCCATGTGTGGGTGGAAAAGTTAGTTTCTATAATGAAACTTCGTACGGTCCAATCAAACCCACTCCTTTGATTGGCATACTCGGGTTAATTGAAAAATCTCCTTTACTCCCAACTCCTCCATCTAAAAATGATGTAATTTTACTCGTCGGGGAAACAAAAGATGAACTTGGTGGCTCTGAATATTATGAATACATACATAATTTTATTGGCGGAAATGCCCCGCAAGTGGATATTTTGGAATCAAAGAAAAATATGAAATCTGTTTTATTTTTAATTTCAAAAAATCTTATCAAAACTGTACATGATTGTTCTAAAGGCGGGCTTGCAATTGGCATTTCTGAATTATGCATTTTTGGAAAAATAGGGTGTATTGTTGATTTATCTGCTTTGGCGTCTCTTTCACCCGAAAAAATACTATTTTCTGAAAGTCATTCACGTTACATATTGGTAATAGAAAAAAATAATCTTGACGCGGTCAAAACTATTCTATCTGAAAATAAATGTTCATTCTCAGATCTTGGATTTTTTTCTGTCGATCAGATTACATTTGAATCTAATTCCGAATCAATTTTGAAACTAAGAGTTGATAAAGCAGAAAACAATTATCTAAACTCATTGGGGAAGATAATTCAAAATGGTTAAAGAAAATTGCGGTGTAGTTGGAATTTACAGTGAAGGGGATGTCAATGTAATTCCTATGGTGATTGATGCGCTACGTGCATTACAGCATCGAGGTCAAGAGGCTTGGGGATTGGCAATACCAAATAAAGCCCCATTAAAACGACTTGGACTTGTTTCAGGTTCATCTGGAGAATTTAAAAAAATTACAGAAGAATATGCTTCACATTCTGCTATAGGTCATGTTAGATATTCTACCGTTGGAAAAAGTGATCTTGAGAGTGCCCAGCCCCTTAAAGTAAAAGATCTTTGCATTGCACATAATGGAACAATTTCAAATGTTGAAGAATTATCTAATCTTGTAGGTGGTTGCACCTTTACTCCCCAAAATGCTAGTGACACGCTAGTTGCAGCACAAAGATTAGTTTCTTTAATCACTGAACGTGGGAAACTTGGAAATGCATTATCCATATTAAAAAATGAAATGGTTGGGTCGTTTTGTTTCACCTTTCTTTCTGATGATGATGCTGTATTTGCCGCAAGAGATCCAAAAGGATTCCGCCCTATGGTTTTAGGCCACAAGGAAGATGGTAAAGTACACATTATTACTTCTGAATCATCAGCAATTTCTGCAATTGGTGCAAAACTAATACGTGATGTTATTCCTGGCGAATTAATTAAAATTAGTAAGGAAGGTGGTTTTGAAACTGAAATGTTCTCTGATGATAAAAATCGAGCACACTGTTCATTCGAATTTACATATTTTGCTCAACCATCAAGTAAGATGGAAGGAACAAATATCTATCTTGCAAGAAAACGCATTGGTCAATTTCTTGCAAAAAAATATCCGATACATGATGCTGATGTTGTAATTCCAGTTCCTGACTCTGCCAGACCTGCAGCATTAGGTTTTGCACAAGAACTTGGAATACAATTTGATGAAGGTTTACTAAAGGATCGTTATAGTAAGAAAGGCCCTCTACGAAGCTTCATTGAACCTCATCAAAGTGATCGAATTGAAATTAATAGATGGATTATTCCAATCCGTGAAGTTATTGAAAATAAACATGTTGTAGTAATTGATGACAGCCTGGTTCGCGGTACTAGCTCTAGAGCAATTATCAAAGCATTACGTCGTTCTGGAGCTAAAAAAATTAGCATGATGGTTACGTATCCTCCAATCAAATTCCCATGTTATGCTGGAATTGATTTCCCATCACAAGAAGAACTTGCAACATTTGATGGAGGAAAAGATCTTACCGAAAAAGAAATGATTGAAAAAGTTCGTAATGATATTGGTGCTGATTTTTTAGGTTATAATGATGCAGAAAACTTGGCAAATGCCGTTGGTATTCCAAAAGACTCCATGTGTTTCACATGTGCAACTGGTGATTATACTCCACTAGGAATAACGCCAAATTTTAATAAGATGAAACAGATGAAAAGTATCTAATGGAAACTGCATATGTCTTAGTTCAATGCAAAATGGCACATGAAATGGAAGTGCTAAAGGCATTATTAGAGATTAATTTAGTAAAAGAAGCAAAAGGTACTTTTGGTTATTATGATATATTTACAAAAATTCAAGGCACAAGTTCTTCCGAAATTGAAGATATAATTACAAAAAAAATTCGTAATATTCCAAATGTTACTGCCACTACTACATTATCAATAATTCCAGAACAGAATTTTGAAAAATGAGTAAAAAAACACGCTCTATCGATAAGAAAGGCTTTTCAAATAAATTTTTTGAAGAGTTAGATAAAGAACATGATAATGCAAAGGATTTTGCAAAACGTCAAAAAGAATTAAAAGAAAAACGACAAAAAGAACTTAAAGAAAAATAAAATTATATTTTTCTTGTAGTTTTATACTAATTTTACAAGTAGGTTACACCCAGATTTGGAGTGATTCTCATCCTTCCTGCAAGTTAGGCGGAATCACTCTCATCTCGGTGTCTTAAATACTGATTTTGTAATAATATACGATGAAATTAAGATGTACCTCTTGTGCAAAGTTTTGCTGTGATGGAAAAAAATGCAGTTGTACTTGTCATAAAAAATCATTCAGCAGAACAAATTCATATCTTTCAAATGTAATGGATGTTTTGGCAAAGAAGAAACTTGCAACTGTAAAAAATATTGATTTAAGCTGGCAAAGTAATATTCTTGGTTCTATGATGAGACTGGAATAAGAGACATTCTTGGTTCTATGATGAGACTGGAATAAGAGACATTCACATATTTCAGCATATAGAATAAGAGATTTTTTTAGTTTTTACCTGTAAGCCAGTAAAGATTCTTTGACTCCCGCTCTTTTCGTTTCGCCTTGCGTTCTTCATCAGTTTGAATCATATTCTTTTTCTGTTTTCAGGTTTTGATTTATACGCTTTTTGTTTTGCCTCCCATTCAGGTGTTGATTTACGCTTTTTTCGTTTTGCTTTGACTTCAGGTCTTGGTGGATACTTTTTTTTCTTTGCTTTTTCAGGTCTTGGCGGATACTTTTTTTGATATGCTTTTTTAGGTCTTGGTGGATACTTTTTTTTCTTTGCTTTGTATTCAGGTCTTGATTGACGCTCTTTTTTCTTTGTCTTTCGTTCAGGTCTTGGTGGATACTTTTTTCGTTTTGCCCAGCGTTCTTCCTTAGTTTGAACCATCTACCATTCTAGAGTATTCTTCTAGAAGAATAGTCTTATTCTATATGCCATGTT
>Ga0209402_10001347_pt1 | contig 27053 bp, 25 predicted proteins | sample ArcticOcean_MG_C_3_FD_187437 | JGI IMG/M metagenome (GOLD analysis project Ga0209402, IMG submission 187437) | Marine microbial communities from western Arctic Ocean - ArcticOcean_MG_CB8_126 (SPAdes) (version 2) | ecosystem: Environmental > Aquatic > Marine > Oceanic | place: Arctic Ocean... | reverse complement strand
GGTTGTATTACTTATTTTAACAATTTTACTCACCGGATACACACCTCTTTTGTGGATATTATTTTACGGATTTAGTGCTAGGGTCTTAACTGGACCTACACTAAGCCCTATGGGGTTATTAGCCACAAAGGTAATTATCCCGATATTGGGAAACCCAAACAAACCTGTACCAGGTCCACCAAAAAGGTTTGCTCAGTTTATAGGTTTTATATTAAGTTCACTATCTTTACTGGCAGAATTTGTATTATTATCTAGTAATTTGGCGTATATATTAATTATAATTATTGCAGTTTTTGCAATACTTGAATCTGTGGTAGGCTTTTGCGCAGGATGTTTTGTGTTTTCACAATTAATGAAAATTGGAGTAATACCTGAATCTACGTGTGAGAAATGTAATAATATTAATCTTTAGAATTGGGAAAATGCTAATACTAAATGGAAATGTAAGCTCAAATATTGTAGTATAGTAACTTGTTGTTCAATTTTAGGGCCGTTAGCTCAGTTGGTAGAGCAGTGGACTTTTAATCCATGTGTCGAGGGTTCGAGCCCCTCACGGCCCACCAATCCTTTATATTAGTTCAAATATCACAAAAGAATCTCCTCTAATTTATTTAGAAAAAGGGTTTCTCCGTCATTTACAGAAGTATTCCAATCTTCTGACGCAGTTGAGTCGGCTCTATCAGATATGTATTTATAACTCTGAAATGAAATATTCATATATTTACATACTTTTGCTAAAGCATAACCTTCCATGTCTACTAAATCGCAGCTGATCTTGGGTGGAGAAGTTACAAAAGAATCTCCAGTTCCACAAACAATTCCTTCTTCTCCAATAAGTATATCTTCTTCAAAAGGAGTCTGCCCTAAACGAAGACCTTGTCCTGTTGCATCCATATCTCGCTCGATAAATCCTGTAACAGTTACTAATCCTTTTAAGTTAGGTGTAATAGCTCCTGCTGTACCAAAATTAATAACCCTAGTAGGTTTTATTTCTGTTATTGCATAAGTTAATGTAAAAGCTGCATTAATTTTACCTACACCGGTGTATACGATCTCTAATTGATCTGGTTTATTGGGATGTTGAAACTCATTTTTTAAAGCTACTACTAATAGATCCAAAACTTTCTCCTTTAGGATATCTTTAGATGTTCAATTATATTATTATACATGTCTATCTAGTGTACTAAATATGAATCAATTACAAAAATTTCAACTAAAATTAGCTGAATCTTTGCCATTTTATTATGGATGGGTAATTCTTTTTTCAGCAGGTACTGCAGTTGTTGTTCGTAATACAGCTTCAGCATTAATCTTATCAGTATTTATGATTCCCATGTCTGAAGAATTAGGATGGAGTCGTACATTTTTATCTGGAGCAGCAACTTTTGGCGGTGTCCTCGCAATGAGTTCAGCTCCATTTGCTGGTAGATTAATAGATCGATATGGTTCTCAAATCATACTTAGTATTTCTGTTGCTATACTAGGGGCAACCACTCTTTTAATAGGATGGTGGGCAACCCCTATGGGGTTCTACCTTCTCTTTGGAATAGGAAGAATGCTGTTCTCTTCACCTATACAAATTGGTACAGGGACAGTTGTTTCACAATGGTTTATAAGAAGACGTGGAAGAGCAAATGGTTTTCTGGTTACATTACATTCTATAGGTATGGGTTCTTTCCCCTTAATAGCTCAATTTCTTATATCAAATATAGGATGGAGGGAAGCTTGGTTTTGGATGGGTATAATGGTTTGGATAATAGCACTTGTACCAATTATTGTTCTAATGGTTTCAAAACCAGAAGACATTGGCCTTGAATCTGATATAGAAATCATGTCTAAAGATTCTTCCACTAAAGTAAATTCAGGAATTCAAGAAACAGAAGAAATGTGGACAGTTAAAGAAGCTATCCACACACGAACGCTTTGGATTCTTGTATTTGTGAGCTCTTTTATGTTTTTTATACACTCGGCAATTAATATTCACCAAGCAGCGTTTTTAATAGACAAAGGTATCGATCCAATGATCGCAGCCTCAGCGCTTACTATGGTTGCCTTAGGGACTGGTATTGGAGGAGCAGCCTGGGGTTTTATAGTCGAAAAAATAAATATTAGTTACTGCTACGCTATGGTTGTATCTGTTTTAGGAATTGTTTCATTATTATATCTTTTAGTTAATGGACCAATATCTGCTGGTATTGTTGCTTTATGTTTCGGATTAGGCTTAGGTGGTTTAACAACAGTTCCTTCAGTTGCAATTGCGAATTTCTATGGAAGAAATTCGCTAGGATCTATACGTGGAATTAATGAAATATCAATTGGAGGAGGTCAAGCAGCGGGGGCTATATTTTCAGGAATAATCTATGACATGACTAATAGTTACAATTTAGTTTTTCCAACTTTATCAATCATGGCACTTATTAGTGCTTTAGCTTTTTTATTTGTAAAACCACCTCAAAAGTAATGATTTCATATTGACAGCTTAATTAATTCACACGACAATTGGAAAAAATCACAGCTTCATTTCTACAATAATAGGAGATTAGTATGGATTTTGGATATATGAACCAAAACGTTGAATTACGAAATAAAGTGAGAACATTTATAAAACAAAATCTTACTGAAGAAGTTAAAGATGAGTTGGAAGCCTCTGAACGTACAGAAAATATTTCCCATGTTGAAATCGAAGGATCTGAAGGAAAATCATTAAAAGATTTTTTAGGGAAAATTAGAGATAACGGATGGCAAGGTATTAGTTGGCCTAAAAAGTACGGTGGTCAAGAAGGATCCAGACTAGATCAATATATTGTTGAAGAAGAATTTGGAAGAATCGGAATTTCCGCAGGCGGTGCCGGGGGAACAGCAGCAGCAATTATGGCAGCTGGAACAGAAGAACAAAAAAATTACTTTATACCTGGAATTATCAATGGAGATATAAATTTTTGCCAAGGATTCACAGAGCCAAGTGGAGGAGCTGATCTTGCATCTCTACAATGTAGAGCTATAGAAGATGGTGACGAGTTTATTGTCAATGGACAAAAAATCTATACTTCAGGAGCTCATGCGGCAACTCATGTATATCTTATGGTACGGACAGATCCTGAAGCTCCAAAACATAGAGGAATATCTATATTCCTGGTACCTATGGACACACCAGGTATTACTATCCGTCCACTGTATTCAATTCAAAATAATCCATCTGCTCCCATGGGAACAACATATGGCCATAAAAAAACAAATGAAACATTTTATGAAAATGTAAGGGTGTCAAAATCTGCTCTTTTAGGTGAAAAAAATATGGGATGGTATGTGGGAGCAATGGGGCTAAACTTAGATAGAGTTGGCGCTTCTAGATATTTGTTATCAGTACGTCGAGATGAAGATATTATTAATTGGATGAAAAACAATCAATTAGGTGAATTTAGTGTCAAAGATGATGCCACTATACGCGATAAAACTGCTGAAATGTGGGTAGAGGCGCAAGTATGTCGTTTAATGACTATGAGAAGTATGTCCATAGTAGAGCATGGTGGAAATTTTACCTATGAAGGTGCTGCAGAAAAAGTTTGGGCACCTGAACATGGTGTACGTGCCACCGAAGCTTATGTACAAATGTTAGGTCCGTACGGACAATTATTAAATACCTCTCCTAACAATATAAATAATGGTATATTTGCTCACAATCTACTCGGTGCTTTTCAATCAGGAATCAATCATGGAAGTGTTCAAATAATGAGAGACCAAGTAGGCAGAAGAGGTTTAGGATTACCTAGAGGATAATAATTAGGAGGCACAATATGCTTTATAATGCACAAAAAAAAGATATCTCAATAGCTGTGGGTGGAGACGCTATGATTACAAGAAAGATGAGCCCACATAATGAGAATAACTTTTTAAAACTAATCAATATACTAAGAGAAGCTGACTGTTCAATTGTAAATTTAGAAATGCTATTCCATGATTATGAACATAGCTGGGAATATAGTGGAGGAACTCCTACCAGATCAGATCCTCGAAATATAACCGAGTTACAATGGATGGGCATAGACGCAGTTACTACTGCTAATAACCATGCTTACGACTTTTCTGAAGGTGGGTTTTTAACAACACTTGAACATTGTCGAGAATTTGATATGCCTCAAGCTGGTGGGGGTAATAACCTTGATGCTGCCAGAGCTCCAGCATATGTTGACTCTCCAAGGGGAAGAGTCGCAATTTTATCTTCATCAACAACTTTTAGTGAACAATCTCGTGCTGGTTTAGGACGACCAGATTTTCCTGGTAAACCTGGAATAAATGTTGTAAGACATAATACATCACATAGCGTAGACCGCCCCATATTTGATGCGCTAAATAAAGCAAATCTAGAACTTGGCTATAGCGATATACAGGAACGCGGAAACAAATTTGGATTTAGCGGAGTTAGTGAAAAATCTGATCAAAATATTGAGATTAACTTTATGGGCGGAAAGTTTACATTAGGTGAAGATTTTAATCGATCAACAAATGTAAATAAAGAAGACTTGGAAGGTGCAAAAAAATGGATAAATGGAGCCAAACAGCAAGCTGACTGGGTAGTTTATGGAACTCATTGTCATGAAAGTGGTAATGATGGAGAAGCTCATGGGCCATCTTTAACGAGCCCACCTCAATTTCTTGAAGAACTCGCCCATTGGGTGATAGATCAAGGTGCTGATGTATTTGCTGGCCATGGCCCTCATTTTCTCCGAGGTATTGAAATCTATAAAGGTAAACCTATTTTTTATAGTTTAGGTAATTTTATTTTTCAAAATGAAACTGTACTTTGGGCTCCAGATGAAGGGTATCGAAGGTTTAATTTGAGCCACGAGGATACACCTGGAGACTACTTGTCAAAAAGATCTAATTTTGATCAAATTGGATTTCCCTCCGACCCCGTTTTCTGGAGAAGTGTTGTAGCAGTAAACAATTTTAGTAATGGTGAGTTAAGTACTATTTCTTTATATCCTATAGATATGGGGTATGGGTTACCAATACCACAAAGAGGTCGACCTACTCTTATGGAAAAGTCGCTTTCAAATGAAGTACTGGGATGGCTTCAAAAGCTTTCAGAACCTTATGGAACAAAAATTGATATTAAAGACGGGATTGGAACAATATCGATATAACTTTTGAATTGTAGAACTCATATGAAAACACCATCACAAGACACAATTGTTGCATTTCATAATTGGAATAATGCGTTCAATAATAGAGATGCCGAAGAACAAATCAAGTATATGCATTTTCCTCATTTGAGACTTGCGAATGATAAATATCAACTTTGGGACACACCAGATGATTTTAGAAAATTACAAGAATCAATGACCGAAAATTTGATGAAAGAAAATTGGAACCATATATCCATATACTCTATCTATTGAAGCTATACAATCAGGAGAAGACAAAGTTCATCTAGCAATTTTACAATCTCGTCGAGATATTAATGATATCGAATATAACCAATTTCAAACATTATGGATTTTTACTAAAGAACAGAAAAATTGGAAAGCAAGATTTAGATCTTCTTTTTTAACGAATACAAATGCCAGTGGAACAGGGTCCAAAAATCCTTTTTAACCCCTACCAATGAATGGCATTTTTGTAGCCATAATGGTCATAAATTGTATATTTGTTTCTAGTGGAAGATTTGCAATATAGAGTACTGTCTCACCAACATGATTAACATCAAATGTAGGCTCTGGTACCATATCACCATTGGGTTGAGGTACTCCATCTTTCATTCGGACAGTCATAGGTGTACCTGCATTGCCTATATCTATTTGGCTAGATGCGATATTGTACTTTCTACCGTCTAGCGATATTTGTTTTGTTAAACCTGATATAGCATGCTTTGTAGACGTATAAGCTACACCATCAGGTCTTGGGGCATATGCAGCAATAGAACCATTATTAATTATTCTTCCTCCCATAGGAGTCTGATTTTTCATAATTCGAATTGCTTGTTGAGAACACAGAAAACTTCCTGTTAAATTTGTATCCACAACTTTTTGCCAGTCCTCTAATAAAAGATCTTCAAAAGGTACACGAGGTGCACTAATTCCAGCATTATTGAATAACACATCTAATCTTCCATAGGTAGAGTTAGTTAGATTGAAAAGCTTTTCAACATCTTTCGGGTTACCAATATCAGTAGGTAAAATAATTGCTTTAGATCCAGATACACCAGACTCAGAAACAACTTCTTGCAAAGGTTCAAGTCTTCTTCCTGCTAAAATTACAGAATATCCGTCAGACAACAAATGAAGTGTTGCACTTTTACCAACACCAGTACCTGCTCCAGTAACAACTGCTACTTTTCCATTTGATGGCATTTTGGAACTCCTTTTTATACTTATTATCACTATATAAGAAAGCTTGGTTACTTTATCACAAAATACACCTTAATAAAATGGTAATTTTGGTATTATACTAAGGCTTAATTGATCTTATTTTAACTAAGGAGTTGTAGATGTCAGAGGTTATGACAGGGAAAAAAGCTTTACTAGAGATGTTAAAAGCTGAAGGTGTTGAATATATTTTTGGTAATCCTGGAACAAGTGAAGGTCCTATTATAGATATGCTTGGAGACTATCCTGAATTCAAATATATACTTGCTCTTCAAGAAAGTGTTGCCGTAGGTATGGGAGAATCATATGCAAGAGCAACAGAAAAAGCTTCATTTGTTAGTCTTCATGTAGATAGTGGTTTAGCAAATGGTATTGCTCTAATGCTAGATGCATATAATACTGGTACTCCAATGGTGGTAACATCTGCTAACTATGATGTGCGAAAAATTACCGAAAATAAAACAGACTTAGCAGAACTTGTCAGACCCGTAACAAAATGGGCTGTAGAATTAACACACCCAGATCAAATACCTAGTGCAATGAGACGCGCATTTAATGAAGCAAATAGCCATCCTAAAGGGCCAGTTTATGTTGGATTTACTGCTAATGCTCTAGAAGATAGCGCTGAGATGAATATTATTCCTTCGACTAAAGTTTTTGATGAAACAAGACCTAGTATCGAAGGAATAAAAGAGAGTGCATCCTTATTAGTTGAATCTGAAAAACCTATTATGATTGTTGGGGATAGATCTTCTGACGATCATGCAGTAAATGAAGCCATCGAACTTGCTGAGCTATTAGGGTTACCTGTATATCAATCGAGAGGAGCAGAAGTTGCATTTCCTACTACCCATCCACAATTTCTTGGGAATTTGTCGTTAAGGGTTTCAGATCATAGAGAAATATTAAAACGAGTCGACCTTGTATTAGCTGTGGGGATGGATACATTTGAAGAATTATTTTATTGGGGAGATCCAATATTAAATCAAAATGTAAAATTGATTCATATCGACCCAGTTCCTGGTAAAGTAGGGAAATCTGAACCAGTTTCTGTTGGAATAATTTCACACTGTAAACTTGCTCTTAATGAGCTTATTAAAGCTGTAAAGCCTTTACTAAATAATGATCATAAATCCCTGATTACAAAAAGAAAAAATGCTATTTCAAAAGAACTTGAGGACAGTCAAAAAACTTATGAAGAGTCTATGTCCGCTAAATGGAACCAAAGTCCAATGATTCCAGCGAGAATGATGTATGAAATTGCAAATGCTGTCCCTGAAAATGCTGTTATTTTAGATGACTCAATTAGTAATCGAGCTGCATTGCGATACTACTTCAAGCCTGAAAATCGTGGTGATTTAAGAGGTGTTAGAGGTCAATCTATAGGAGGAGGTATTGGCGCTACTATTGGTAATCAATGCGCAAATCCTGACAGAACTGTTTTTGGAATTATTGGTGATGGTAGTGCAATGATGACCATTCAAGGGTTATGGACTGCGGCTAACGACAACATTCCCTGTGTGTTTATTATCTGCAATAATGGTATGTATCGTGTTTTAAAAGTAAATTTCAATGTCTATCAAAAAGAAATTTTGGAATTACCTGAGACTGCAGGTGCTAATTTATTATATTCAGACTTTAATACTCCATTTGATATGGCTGCTATTGCAAATAGTATGGGTGTAACAGGAACAAGAATCACTAAACCAGAAGAAATAAAACCAGCCATCGACAAAGCTGTCGCATCCGGCAAACCTGCATTATTAGATATTGTTATTGATGGATCTTTATAATATTAACACCAAGTACATCCCTATCGATAGTATTGATAAACCATAGTACTTAAATAGAAAAGATCTTTTGCGATTTTTATGTTTTATCGTATATATTGTCAAAACTCCTAATAACCAGCCTCCTGATAAGGCAAGAAGATAAAAATACTTTTCAGGAATTCTACGTTGGTTATAGATCGCAAATCGTTTATCCAATGATAGTGAAATCAACGAAATGAAATTAAGAAAAATAACTATTGATAGAAGCATCTAATTTATAAAATAATTGTACGATTCACATGATAAACGGGCTACCAGATCACATGCTACTCCATGGCCTGCTCTACCATCAGCCAAGCTAGTTGGTACATTTTCAGTAAAAACAGTCATTATAAATAATGGTGTATCATCTGAAAAGATAATTCCAGCATCATTATAATTTCGAGCTCCCGTACCTGTTTTATGCGCAACTTTTGTACCTTTTGGGAGTAACGCAGGTAGTTTATTATTTAGTTTTTGATTTAGTAAGATATCTAAAGCAATCTGGCATAATTCTTTGGAAGAACCAAGTTTATTTGCGACTTTTTCTTCATTTGTACCCAGTAAAATTAGTTCTAATATTAATCCAACATCATTTGGTGTAGTACTATTCGTGTAATCTAAAGAATGGTCTATTGGTAAATCTAATGGAGGTAATTTGTGACGATGAGTTGTACCTATCATTCCAATGGATTGGGAAAATTCATTAATACTATCCAAACCTAACAAATTAGCGACAATACCTGTCGATGTATTATCGCTTACAATAATCATCATAGTTAATACATCATAAAGTTGTACAGTAAAACCAGGACGAAGGTATTGAAAACAACCAGATGAATTACCAACATATTGATTCGTTTCATCGATACATATAGGTTGGTCTAATGAAAGTTTCCCTTCATGTATCCATTTCATTGCATTCATTAATATAGCGATTTTCCTTGTACTTGCAGAAGGAACCACAACATCACCATAATAATTAGCACTTTCTTTAGTTTGTAAGTTTTTTAGGTACCATCCACTTTGAAATGGAGCTTCCGAGCACATAGTATTCAAACGATTTATTAATTCTTCCATATCCTCACCTCTTTGCATCGTGTTTTAATTTGAAACATAATCCATGACATATATTTGAGAGTTTCCATCTCTAGTTGAATCAAATGCTATTTTAGTACCATCAGGAGACCACGAAGGGGATTCATCCCATGCATCGCTATTTGTAAGTCGAGTTATAGGTGCTTCATCAGCAGAACCACCACAGGCAACTAATGTCATTAATACCATTGCTAATATAATTAACTTTTTCATACTTAAACTACCCTTCATAACTTGGTCTCATTAATTCAAAAACATCATATGTATGGGTATACATATTTCCTGCCAGCCTGCCAACTGGTTTTAGTTTCTCATGATTTATTCTATGACCAGAAATAATTTCATCATCAATATGCAATTGAATAATTTCTCCAATAACCAATCCTTGTGGATGAGTCTCTGTTCCAAGAGTTATAATTCTCTCTAATTTACATTCCATATTCACAGGGCTCTCACTTAATCTAGGTGGTTTAACTAAATCAGAATCAATTTGTGTAAGGTTAGCTATATCAAATTCATTAACATCTTCAGGATACTCTGCAGCAGTTGTATTCATTGCTTCTACTATATTTTCATTAACTATATTCACGACAAATTCACCATTTTGCTCAATATTAGATAAGCTATCTTTCAATTTTCCATCTGATGTAAATTTTGAGGAAGAGAAAATAATTAATGGTGGATCATAAGATACTGCATTGAAAAAAGAATACGGGGATAGATTTACATTTCCTAAATCTGAAATAGTTGAAACAAAGGCAATCGGACGAGGTACAACAACTCCAGTTAATACTTGATTAAAGCTTTCAAACGTTTTTGGATTTATTTTCAATTTCCTACTCTCCTGTCAAAATTATTTAATATGAGGCATAACTTTTGGGCTTTTTTAGCATAAGTAACAATATTTTTAAAATCTTGAACCATATCTGTGCCTACAGGTTGTTGGCACAAACCACTTAAAAAAACTCCTAATTTCATATCACCCTCATAATCATTATTCAATATTATATGTATTATATTAATTAATACTGTAAATGCTAATACACATTAGGTTATTATATTAAGTATAATATAATAATTTATTGTAACTAAAATATAACTTGATTTAATAATTGGAGGACTTGATGAACCTTGCAAAAAGAATGGAACGGCTAGGTACTGAAACGGCTTTTGAAGTTTTAGCAAAGGCAAGGAAATTAGAGCAAGAAGGAAAACACATTGTTCATTTGGAAATAGGTGAGCCTGATTTTGAAACTGCTAGCCATATAAAAAATGCTGCTATTGAAGCTTTAAATGGAGGGTTTACTCATTATGTTCCATCTGCAGGAATATTAGAGGTACGAGAAAGTATTTCAAAAAATATTTATAATACAAGGCAAGTTGATTTTAACCCAGATCAAATTATTATTACTCCCGGCGCAAAGCCCATAATGTTTTTTACAATTCTTGCATTAGCAGAACCTGAGTTTGAAGTGGTATTTCCAGATCCTGGGTTCCCTATTTATGAATCAATGATAAATTTCTGTGGCGGGAAAGCAATTCCTATGCCTTTACGTGGAAATCTCAACTATCATCCTGATATAGAAGAACTTAAGACTTTGATTAATGACCGAACAAGATTACTCATTCTTAACTCTCCTAATAACCCATGTGGTTCAGTCTTAAATAAAGAAGAAACAGAAACTATAGTAGATTTAGTAGAAAAGTTTCCAAATCTATATGTATTATCTGATGAAGTTTATAAAGATATTATTTATTCAGGACAACATATAAGTGTTTCACAGTATGAAAGCATTAAAGATAGAGTGATTATTCTTGATGGTCTGTCAAAAAGCTATGCTATGACAGGTTGGAGATTAGGATATGGAGCATTCCCTGAAGAACTAGTACCTCATATTACTAAATTGGCAGTAAATAGTGTTTCTTGCACAAGTGCCTTTTCTCAAATGGCACTTATTGCAGCATTAGAAGGAGATCAATCAGGAGTAGTCAGTATGGTTGAAGAATTTTCTCGCAGACGTGAAGTAATAGTATCGGGCCTTCAGAATATCAATGGCATTAAATGTCCAAATCCTGAGGGCGCTTTTTATGTTTTTGCAGATATAACTAATACAGGGATTACAAGCAGTGAATTTGAAACCAAATCTTTACAAGAAGCTGGAGTTGCTGTTCTGTCAGGCACAGCATTTGGCAGTTATGGGGAAGGATTTATACGACTTTCATACGCAAATTCTATAGAGAATATAAATATTGCTATAGATCGATTGAACAACATGGTAAGTTCTCTTTAAGAATTAACTGTTGCTGTGAAATCAAGTTCAATTCTTAATTCATCATCTAATATTAAAATAAATTTAAGGTCTGGTTTATTAATATCAAAATATGAAAAATCAAATTTTGTACTTGCTTTACCTTTAACTTCTTGATTAACAACATTTGCTTCTACTATCCATTCAACAGGTTTTGTTACCCCATGAACTGTCATATCACCTAACATTGTAAAAGTATGATCTCCCTCATTGGGGAAAGGCCATTCTAACCCTTGTATGGTTTCAGGAATAAAAATTCCTTCAGGGTATTTATTGGATTCAAGTGCACTTTTCCTAATATAATCATCCCTTTTATTTGAATCACTTTTTAAATTTTTGAGATCAACTATAATTACTGATTCATCAGGTATAACATTCCCATCTTTATCAAAAACTAATTTACCTTCTGTAACTTTTGTTTCACCAACAACATCTTTTGGAGAAGCCCAACGGACCAATTGTTCATAAACGATATAACGAGCTATAGAGTTGGGATCTATATCAACTGACAATTTGCCATCAACATTCGCTTTGATAGGGTCTTCTTTGGTTTGAGAGTCATTAGATATTTTTTTTGGCGACGGCGTAGATATCGATTCAGGGGTAATAAGTGATTCTGTAGGCTCAACTGGAATTGAAGTAGCTGTTGGTGTTGAAACGTCAACAAAGTTTGTTTTTTCTACCATCTGATCTACTTCATTAGTCTCATTATTGGAGCATGAAAGAAGTATTAGAAATAATAGAAGGAGAGGGGTGGATTTTATTTTCATATTTTTTTCTCTTCGTTTATTTGATCTAATATAATTATATACCATACTTCTCAACAGAAAAAGAAAGAGCCCAAATTTTGGGCTCTTTCAAAATACTTTTCTCCTATTAATTAAGCTATAGAAGCATTAATCTTTTCTTGTAATCTATCTCTCTTGGACTGAGCTTGTTCCTCACTAATAACTCCTGATTCTATAGCAGATGCCATTTTTGATTCTAACTCTTCAGGAGTTATTAATCGTGGATTACCAGGAATCGTAAATGGTTTGAAGTGATGTACATGATGTTTTGGCTTAAAATGTTCTAAACCTAAACGGTCGCCTTTACGGTCTAACTTCTGATCAAATCTTTCACGCTTAACCTGTGCCTCTTCCTCAGTTATATTACCATTAGCAATATTTTCAGTTAACTTTTCTTCTAATTTTTCACTTTTCATTTCACTAATTGCTGTAGTAAATGCTCCAACTAATTCTGTTTCACTAATTCCTAATATAGAAGCTACCCTAGCAATTAGTGGATTATTCGCAATTCTTTCAGAAGTATTATCAGCTAATACGGCTGTGGAAGTCATGCCTATAACTAAAACGCTAAGAACTATTGAACCTGTAATCCATTTTTTCATTTTTCTCATTTTATACCTCACTAGAATTTATTTATAACATTCTTATTTACAAACTGTTTGTATAGATATAAACGAGTGATCTACTAAAATGTCAGGTTATGGCAAAAGATCTTCATGTGGAATTGCCCATGGAGCTTTGCCAACAAATGGTCTTGGGAGCTTAGCTGTATCAATCATATCTACATCTATAAGTACAGGTCGTTCAGCTGCTATTGCTTCTGAGATAGCATCTCCTACTTTATTTGGATCAGTAACTTTAATACCTAGAGCTCCAAATGATTCAGCCATCTTAACAAAATTGGGATTAACAAATTCAGTCCCATAATCTCCAGTCCAATCTTCTTCTAAGTCTCTTCTTACATTTCCATAATGATTATCATTAAACACAACGGCAACTGTATTTATTCCATACTTTACAGCTGTTGATAATTCTTGGACGTTATACATAAAACCTCCATCACCAGAAATAGATACCACTGGAACATCGGGCTTTGCGACTTTTGCTCCCAATGCAGTAGGATAAGCATATCCCAAATTTCCAGAATACCCTGAATCAATATATGTAGAGGTATAGTAAGTTTTCCAAAACGCTCTGGAATAATATCCCATTTGAGTCATATCCCAAACCGTAATCGTTTCTTTTGGCATTCCATCACGCAAAGATTGCAAAATTGTATTTTGAGGTTCTGTAATCTGATCCCCTGATGATATTTGCTGTCGTATTTTTGCAACCATTTCGCTAGGTGGATTTATAGATGTACCACCCAAACTTTTTATTTTATCGGTCAACTTTTGTATGGATAACTTCGCATCGCCATGAACTGGGGTAACAGATTTTTGTATTCGACCCTCCAATATTGTTGTTTCATCGGGGTCTATATCGAGATGTATTATTTTACAACCATCTCCAGCTGGATTTCTTAGAGCAAACCTTGAGCCAAGAACTAATATCAAATCAGAGTTTTCTACTAATTCTTTAATGGGGCCAATGCCACTCAATGAAGAACCTAAACTGTGTTTATGTTCATCTGAAATAACTCCTTTAGATCCAGCACTATTAATCACAGGGATGTTAGTTGTTTCAGTAAGGTGAATCAATTCTTCTTCTGCTTGTGATCTCACCACTCCTGTCCCAGCATAGATTATAGGATTTTTAGCATCAATAATTAATTTTGCAGCCGTTTCAATTGCTTCATCAGAAGCAGCCACACGAATTTGTGGTGCAGGTTCATATAATTCGACTTCATCTTTCTCTACCATTGTTTCTGGTGGCATTTCTACTTCAACTGGTCTAGGGTGACCATTTCTTAATTCAGAAAAAACTTCAGCCATTGAATCTGGAATATCTTTTATATTCATTACCCTTTTTTGAAATTTTGTGACAGGTTTTATCGTTTCTAATTGATCATTAACTTCATGAAGTCCACCTAAGTTTTTTCCTATAGTAGCGCGCGGTATTTGACCTGCAATCATTAACACTTGTGAGGATACTGAATAAGCAGTCGATAAGCCAGCAGCAGCATTATACAAACCTGGTCCCGGAACAACCATTGCTACCCCAATACCTCTACTTGCTCTAGCATAACCATCTGCCATATAAGTAGTTGCTTGTTCATGTCGAGGAACTATCATTTTTATAGCTGGATTTTCTTTTATAGCTGATACTACACCATACATTTGAACACCAGGTAAACCAAAAATAACGTCTACCCCTTCTCGAACTAAAGAATTTACAAGAGCTTCACCACCGGACATTTTTGACATAATATAATCTCCAATAATTATTATTGATACTTAGATAATAAACATACTATAAACTAAACACATGGCTAATGCACAGTTAGTTTATCGACTTGGGGATTATAATACTACGATTATCAGTAGGATTTTGTATTATATTTAGTCTATCCCCGAATACATTTTGTATGAAATCTTGTTCTATAATTTCTTTAGGTGCGCCATTTTTCACTATAGTCCCCTTATTAATAACTATTACATTATTACAATATAGAGAGGCTAAATTTATGTCATGTAATGCAGCAATTATTGTAATTTTTTGATCTTTAATCAAAGAATATAAAATATCCATTATTTGTATTTGATAAGAAAGATCTAAATTGGCAATAGGTTCATCTAAAAGTAAGATCTTTGTTCTCTGAGCTAACCCCTTAGCTATAAACACTCTCTGCATTTCACCGCCAGATAATGATTCTAATGTTCGTTTTGCAAACTGCTCAACTCCTGTCGATTTCATTGATTCAAAGGCAATCTCTATATCAGCTTTACTAGGCCATTCCCCTGTTGATAGATATGGATTTCGTCCCATCAAAACCACATCAAGGCATGAAAACCCAAGCATTTTTGTAGGATTTTGAGGAACAGTTGCAATTAACTTAGCTAGTTCTTTGTCTGAATGATTATTCAATCTAAGATTATCTATTTCTAAAGAACCAAATTTAGGTTTAATCAATCCATTAATAGTATTGATTAAACTTGTTTTGCCAGAACCATTTACACCAATCAGACCGTTTAAAGTACCTAGTTTAATATCTAATGAAATATTATCTAATACCTTTGTATCACTTAGATAACAAGTTATATCTTTAATTTTTAAAATATTTATTTCACCCATCAAATGTACGCCGTCCTCTAACAATTAAAAATATGAAAAATGGGACACCTATAAAGGCAGTAATTACTCCAACTGGTAATTCTTGGGGGTACAAGATAGTTCTTCCTATACTATCTGCAAGAATTAATAATATTGATCCTAGTAATGCACTAAAAGGTATAAGGTATCGATAATCATATCCCCATAATAATCTCACAGTATGAGGGGCTACTAACCCTACAAAACCAATAATACCACTAACCGATACAGCGACAGAGGTTAGTAATGTACTTAAAATAATTAATATATATCTAGTTTTTTTTATATCAACTCCTACAAGCTTAGCCTCAGAATCACTCGATTGTATGATATTCATTATCCTTCTAAAATTAAATAAAAGAATAGTTGAAATTATAAGGTACGGAATAACTACTACAACTTTATCCCAATTAGCTGTATTGAAACTACCTAGAAGCCATCCTAGTAGTGGCCTTACATCTGGATCAGTACTTATGATAATAAAACTTGTTAACGCATTGGCAAGAGCACCAACTGCGATACCAGATAAAATGAGGGTGTTTGAATTTAATGAATGTGACGAAAATGCAATTATTACTGTTATGCCAACTGCAGATACACCTCCAATAAAAGATGCAAGAGGTAAAATGGAAATATGTAGTAACACAATTGGACCTATTATCATCAAAACAACTGTAGCACCTAAGGCAGAACCTGAAGCAGCACCAATTAAATAAGGATCAGCAAGAGGATTTTTAAAAATCGCCTGAAATGTGGCACCAGATAGTGCTATAGCAAATCCCACAAGTCCAGCCAAAAGAATTCTCGGTAATCTTATTTGATTTATTATTATAATTACACTGTCAGGGACATCAGCTTGATAATTTAATATTGGAATAGAAGTTAACAAAGAGTAAATGATATCTTTTGGATATATAATAACAGAACCAATACCTAGTGACGTAATTATAGATATCAATAGAATTGCTATTAATAAACTATAAACTTTATATGTATTGAATTCTCTCATAACTCTACTTATAAATTATGTTTGTTAACTCCTCAATGGCTAACACTATATTATGACTTGCTACACTTAAAGAGCCATTTTTTAGTATATAAACTTGATTGTTTTTTATAGCATTAACTGATTGCAACGCATTTTCTGAAGTTATCTGATCATAACCCCATTCATCTGTAAAAATAAATTCAGGATTTTGAGAAACTAATTCTTCAAAACTAATTTGTGAATAACCTGATAAATTACGAGACACCATATTGGTATCAACTAATTCAAAAATACTTCCAATCAGTGTATTTCCACCTGGAGTCCAATAATCAAATGTATGATAATATACTACGGGTTTTGTTGATGAGTCTGGAACTTGATTGATAATGCTATTAAGGTTAATATCAAAACTATCTACTAAATTTTCGGCTTCTTTTTTATTTCCAGTTACTACACCCCAGATTTTTATATGTGCTCGGATATCTTCCAAATGACTGTCTAAAGAATTTAGATATAAAACCTTTATCCCCAAATCTTCTAACTCTGTGGAAAAAGTATCATAAAATACAAAAAATAGATCTGGGTTAAGTTCGACTATCTTTTCATAATTAACATTAAAGGCATCTCCAACTCTTGTAATAGATGGAGAATTAGCAGGTAATTGTACGAATTGATGGGTCCCGATTATCCTATCTCCCTCACCCATGGCCAGCAAGATTTCAATGGCAGCTGCATCATAAACAATCATTTTGTTCGGATGGTTGTCGAAAACAATTGCTCCTCCATCACTATCTTGAATGTTGAAGTTAGAAATATTTGAAGTAGATGATTCTTCCAATAATGAACATGAAATAAGTAAAAGTGATATAACTAATACCGTCTTAATTCTAGTAGCAATAAAAAACATTTCTCCTCCCAGGTATTATAAATAAAAATAGGTCTCACGATTTCTTCGTGAGACCTAATAGTGATTTATATCAAATCAGCCGTCTCTTTAATGCGAAGAGATTCGCTAAATTGATATAGGCAGGTCTTCTGACTTACTGAAATTTAACAAATGACTTCTCAGTTCGAATTAACTAATTTCATTGTTTTCAGTTTACAGCGGCGCTACCGTCCTGGATTTACACCAGGTTCCCTATTCTCTGTGAATAAAACAGCACCTATATCTTTAAATTATTTTCAAAAAATTCATTATATTGATTTGCTATGATGAATACAACACCAATAATGTTACTTGTAACCAGTGAGTTCCATATATCCTTCTCCAATGCGTTGATTTGAATTATTAAGAATATTAACGGCCCCTTCCCAATAAATAATTGTATTATTAAATTCCTGATTATTTATCTTTGGTTTAATTCTAATATTTATATTTAAGTCAGATATTTTAATTTCCCATTGAAGTGGATAACTTATATCTGTCAAATCACTGTTCCAATTTCCAACAGGGTTTAATTCAAACTGTTCTGAATTCAATTTAATTACTTGGGTATTTTTTTCTATGAAGGTACCTGCGCTGAATTTTGTAGGCAAACCTGCGTTATCTCTAAGTTGATAAATCATTAACTGTGAGCCTTCATCAAATCTTAAAGAAAACCAATCCCAACCAACCACATCGTTGGGTAAAACTCCAGAACTCCACTCATGATCAAACCAAGATTTACCACTAACCTCATGTATCTTATTATTAATAGTGATTTTACCATTAGTCTCGTAATCTGTTATTGAATAATAATATGAAGCATTAGTGTTTTCTGAACCTTTTTCACTATACCCATTATCTCCATGATAAACAGGTCGGCTTTTAGATTCCAAAATTAAATCTACTATTAATTCATCCTGTCGTGCTGATAAATGAACAGTATCTCCATCAAATTTTATCTCCCAATTACTTATCCAAATCTTATTTTGTTGTATGTCCCCCCCTGCAAACCCTAATTCACTATTACGGAAGAATACTTCCTTTGAAAAATATTTCGCTTCATCTATATCTGATATAGCTAAATGCCCCAAATATATATCAGATGCTGACCACAAAGAATTAATATCATCTTGATTATTATTAAACCTAAATATGGTAAACTGATATCCAAATTCTTTTTGATTAGTATCCTTAAGATTACCTGTAAAGTACCACCATTCATTCCTAAAGTTCGAATGATCGTAATGATCTTCGGGTAATAAAATCTCATAATTAGATTGAGGAATTTGTCCTTCAATAAAATTCGGTGAATCACTAAGAAGATTAAGTAAAGAGAGATTTGATGTTTCTATTGATTTGGATTTATCACCAGAATAAATAAAAACATAAATTAAGATACTGAATATAAAACAAACTACAATTATCGAACAATATTTAAATAACGTGTTCAATTTATTATTCTCCCATCAATGCTTTACGAATATTATTCCGACTAATCTTTACACTCGGATAAATACTTGCAAATACTGCAGAGAAAATAGCAACAATTATACCTTCTATAAATACAGAAGGTAAAAGCTGCATAGGAATTGACCAACCAAAAGATTGCTTATTAATGATTTGAATAAGAAGGTTTGTAATTATTATTCCTAATGGTATAGAAATCAAACCTGAGATTACACCTATAACCAATGTTTGAGTACCTATAATTGATCTTAATTGATTATTTGTAAAACCTATAGATTTAAGTATTGAAAACTCCCTAGCTCTACTCAAAATGATTGCACTTATAGCACCTAATACACCTATAAATGCAACTATCAGACTTATTGAACGCAATACAAAAGTTATTTCGAAAGTTTTATCAAAAATTTCCATTGAAGCATCATTTAGTTTTTTACTTGAAACAATTTGTAAATTCCAATCCCTATCAAATTTTTCAAAGAGTTTATCAGAAACAATCTCTGTTTTTTGGGGATCGCTTAAATAAATTGCTAGAGAAGTAACTTTTGAATTACTCCAATAATTGTCATAAACCTTTTTGCTTACCATTGCGATTCCTGAAGTAGAACTGTAGTCATAATATATACCGCGTACATTAAAACTTTTTAAGCCTTGATCAGTTAATATTTCAAAAGAGTCATTTATTTTAATATTTTTTTGAAATGCGAGAGGTTCAGAGAGTAATATTGAATCTGTTTGTACAAAATCTTTCCAAATATCTTTTTTTTCACCTTCTTTTAGTTGTATGACTTCATCAAAAATTTTCTCAGCAGAATCTACAACAATTAAATTTAATAAATAGTCATCTTTGAAAATTTCGTAAGAACCTAATTGACTAATATAATTTATTTCAGAAATATCCGTCACATATTTAATAAATTCATTATCAATTCCTTTAAGATCTTGTCCAAAACCTAAAGTAGGTGGGGCTATATAAATATCAGCTACTAAAGATTGATCTAGCCATTGTTCGACTGTAATACGAAAGGATTGAATCATACAGCCTATACCTATAGTCATAGCTATACTTACACTTAGGGCTGCTATACATATAGCTATGGTGTTAAGTGAGTTTTTGATTGTCTCTACTGAAAGGGTAATAATAGTAGGTCTTCCAATTTTCTTTAAAATAAAACTAATTAGAAGAAGAAATACTTGAGTAATTGTTGGAACAGTCAAAGATAAACCAACAATTACTAAAAACATGGCTATAAATCCAATAAAAAGATTTGTTATTGGAGCTAGAGTAATTAAATAACCGATAATACATAATAGTAATCCCAAAATGAATAAAACCACATGATAATTGTTATATGTAGAATATTTACCATAAATATCAATAAGTTCACGAGGCTGGATTCTTGAGGCACTCCAAGCCGGGATCAACACTGAAACAATCGATCCTAAAATTCCTAAGATAAGTGCTTGATAAATTATGGTTATTTCAAAAGCTATTGAATTAGGCGAACTTGAAAAAAATTGATAATTTATCGTTGAACTTATAAGCCCTAAAAGAAAATATGCTAATAAAGTACCTAATATGATTCCAAGTAATGCACCTAGTAAACCTATAAGGAATCCTTCAACAAGAACCAAGAAAAAGATTTCATTTTTTGTTACTCCAATCGCCCTTAAAGTTCCAAAAAGATTTTTTCTTCTATGAATCGAAAATGTCATCATATTATAAATTAAATATAAACCTACAAGTAATGCTAATAAACTTAATGCAAGTAAATTTGTATCAAATGATTTAGTAATAGATTTTCTTGCCTCAGAATAGGTATAACTTGGTATTAATTGAACCCCAGATGGTAATAAGGATACCCATTTATCCAAAGCTATTTTTTGATTCTGTTCATCTACACTAGATATATCTATTCTTGAAAGAACACCTTTGCTATTAGTAATATTTTGAGCCACAGAAATATCAGTAATTATTACATTTTGCATTAACTCTCTTTGTAAAGAATTATCGTTTTGAAAAAACCCAACAATACTTATTTTTTTGTTAGTATTTTCTACTAATAATTCATCAGCAATACTTAATTGTTTATTACTAGCAAGAAACGATGAAACAAAAACTTGGTTCTGAGCAATAATATTTAAACTAGGTTGTGAAGAATTTAAAAAATCTATTCCATAATTATTACCTGATAAAACATTTTCATTTATCAAATTTATACCCAATAATCGATATTTTTCTGCTACTCCATTGTAGTTAACTAAATTTATTTGTTTATCAATGATAGGTTTAATAATATTCAATAAAGGTTGTAATTCTGCAGACTTAACTACATCAGCATAAACGTTCTCAGATATGCCAGATGTACTTCCCATCAATTGAAACTCTGTATCACCAAAAATACGAACAGTTGAATTTCTAAACGACTGCTTAGCGCTATCATTGGCTAGATCTACTGCTACAAAAACAGCAATTCCTACAGCTACACCTAAAACAGCAAGAATACTTTGTGTAAAGTTGCGAAAATAATATCGAAAAGCATTAATCCATAAAAGATAAGGGGGAAATGAAAAAAATAATTTACTTTTCAATTAAAATACCACTCTCTATAGACATAATTCTGTCAGAATATTTCAAAACCTCATCACTATGAGTTGCTATTATAATCGTAGTTCCATATTCCTTTGCGAGAGAAACTAATAACTTCATGAGCATAGAGCTGTTATTTGTATCTAAGTTTCCCGTAGGTTCGTCGGCTATAATAAGTTTAGGACTGTGAGAAAGTGCTCTTGCTACAGCTACACGTTGTTGTTCCCCCCCTGAAAGCTTATCAGGAAAACTTTTTTTTCTATCTAATAAACCAACATTCTCTAATAAGTTATCTACGATTTGATTTGTACTTTTCTGGTCAAACTTGTTTAATCTAAGTGGAAGAGCTATGTTTTCTTCAATTGTTAAAGTGGAAACTAAATTGAAAAATTGAAAAACAAATCCAATATTTTTTCTCCTGAATAAAGTCCTCTTCGTGTCAGATAATTTATTAATTAATATCCCATCAATAGATATGTCCCCAGCATCACAAACGTCAATCCCACTAATTAAATTTAACAAAGTAGATTTCCCAATACCACTTTTACCAATAAATGATACTACCTCAGTAACTCCAATTTCGGCACTAATATCAATCAATATTTCACGACTATCGGTTCCTTCTTCATAACGCTTAGATACATGGTTAAGTTTTATAAGTGTGTTTTTCATATTTTTATCTACTATTAATTAGTTAATTACTATATATTTATTTTATTATAGAACTGAAGAACTTACACTAATTTCTAAAATTTAATAAGGAGTCAGAAATGATCTACGAAGCTGAATCTGGGGATATAGAAATTTGTTTAACAGGAGAATCACTCATATCTCGAAAACTCTCTGTTTTTCGTGAAGAATATTTTTTAAAACTTCGAGAAATAATAATGAATGCCGATGTTAGTTTTTCAAATGCTGAATGTCTGTTTCAAGACTATGCTGATTATCCCAACACATATGCTGGTGGTGGAAGCGGACAAGGCACTTATATGGCTGCACCACCTGAAAGTATTGAAGAATTACAATGGCTCGGTATCGATATAGTATCTACAGCTAATAATCATGCTTCAGATTTTGGTGATCAAGGAATAATCAGTAATTTAGAATTTTTAGAAGAGGCAGGGATGCCTCATGCGGGTACTGGAATGAACTTAGCAGAAGCAAGAGCTCCAGCTTATCTTGATAATCCCAAAGGTAGAATTGCTCTTATGGCAGCTGCAGACTGGGGACCTAGAGGAACAGGTGCACAACCGTGGCCTTTTCCTATGGGTGTGATGGCAGGAGAACAATCACCCTACTCTATAGGTAGGCCAGGATGTAATCTGATTCGCCATTCAACAAAATTTACAGTAACTAAATCTGTATATGAAGAACTTAAAACTTTGGCAAAAAACCTATTTAATGTTAATGAAGAAAATAGACAAATACATCTATTTGGTTCAACATTTATCGTTGGAAAAACCTTCTCAATGGAAACAATTGCAGAAGAAGAAGATTTAGAGGAAAACTATAAGTGGATGCGGGATGCTACTCAAATGGCTGATTGGACAATCTTTAGTTTTCATAATCACGGTGCTAGTAATTCACCAGAGCTCCCATCTTCACACACACGAACACTTGCAAAAGGATTGATTGATAATGGGGCAGATATTTTTATCGGTCATGGCCCGCACAGAGATCGAGGTATAGAAATATACAAAGGTAAACCTATTTTTTACAGTTTGGGTGACTTCATTTTACAAAATGATACACCACAATGGATCCCATACGATGTAATGAAAAGATTTGGACTAGGGCATTCAGATACACCTGCTGACTTTCATGAAGAACGAAAAAAAAGAGGATGGAATTCTAGAGTTGAAGGATGGGAAAGCGCTATCGCCACATGTAAATTTACAGAAAAAAAGCTTCGAGAGATTTCCCTTTATCCAATTGATTTAGGTATGGGATTACCAAGGTCTATTGCAGGAAGACCTATATTAGCAGAACCGGGAAGTGCAGTAAATGAACGTGTTTTGAAAAGGTTCCAAGATATGTCCAAACCTTACGGTACCCAAATTAGTATCGAAGACGGAGTAGGAAAAATAAAAGTTTCTTGATTTCAATCTATCGAATCTTTTATAACACCTAATGATTTGAACGTATTTATTTCACTGATGCTATAACCAAATTCAGTTAGTATTTCCTCATTGTGTTGACCAAAATGAGGAGCTGCTCTGTATACATTGCTCTTGGCAGTACTGTTTGAAAGTTTAAATGGTGTGTTTATTGACTGAACGACACCTACGCCAGGTTGTTCGTAGGAAATAATCATATCATTAGCTACGACTTGAGGATCTTTCCAAACTTCTTGCCATTCTTGAATTACGCTAGTCGGAGAATTATTTTCTTTTAAAATGGATTCCCATTCTTTTGCTGGTTTTGTGTTTATTATCCCAGCAATGACTTGATACAGACTTTCAGCATTTACTCCTCTTTTATGATGGGTATCAAATTGAGAATCTTCTATCAAATGTTCTAAATCTAAAGCTTTACACAAATTAACCCATTGGCGCCCTGATGCAGAATGAACATGTATATATCTCCCATCACTTGCTAAATAGGATGTTGCTAAAGCGGTTAAAGCTCTACCTTGATCAATAGGATTATCATTATCAGTTTTTACCATTTGTACTGATTGCAAAGCTAAATAATTGTGCAACAAATTTAATTCTACTTTTTGCCCTATACCTGTAGTATTTCTTTCATGCAAAGCAACCATTATTGCATATGCACCTAACATTGCCACCGCCATATCCGCGTAATATATAAATGAGCCAATTGGTGTTCCATCAGCATTTCTTCGAGTTGTTGTAATACCTGATTTAGCTTGAGCTACTAAGTCATATCCTGGCAAAGTTGCATCTGGGCCTTTTTCACCATAAGCAGATATACCAGCATATATAATTTTTGGGTTTATCAGTTTAAGATCATCATAGGAAATTTTTAATCTTTCAGGGACGCTTGGTCTTAGATTACAAACCACAACATCAGCCCATCCTACAAGTTTGTAGGCAATTTCTAAACCTTCAAGTTTTGTTAAATCTAAAGCAATTGTCCTTTTATTTCTATTTAATGCAATAAATCCACGACTCAAATCATTAGACCCTGCCAAAGGAGCAAAATTCCTAGCATTATCACCTTCAGGTGTTTCAATTTTGATAACTTCTGCTCCCTGATCAGCGAGGTGCATTGTAGTTGCAGGTCCAGCAAATACTTGGCAAAAATCCAACACTTTAATATCAGCTAAAGGTAATCCCATTAAATTTTAAACTCTCTTATATTTTGAAATACTTCTAAGTTCGCGAGGTGGATCCATACGAGAACCTCTAATGGTATAGGAAACTTCAGAGACATAAATCGATCCATCTGAATCAACCGCTATTCCATGTGGTGCAAAAAATTGACCTGGACCATCCCCTTCTTCTGTATTTCCAAATCTTGATACTAAGTTTCCGCCAAGATCATATATACCCACTCTATGCCCCATCCCGGGGGCATCATCTAATCCTGCCATACCATTTAGTTCACCAATATAAATATGATCTTGCCATAACACCATGGAATCTGGGCGGTGTATATTGTTCCACATTCTTAAAAATTTTCCTTGCTCATCAAAAATTTGAACTCTATGAGCTTCCCTATCAACAACATATATGTTGCTATTTTTATCTACGGCAATGTTATGGGGTCTCATAAATTGCCCTGCATCTATCCCAGAACTCCCCCAAGAAAATTTATACTCTCCATGTCCGGTATATACGTGTATTCTAGAATTTCCATAGCCATCAGAAACATAAATATCTCCATTACTGGGATTAATCGCAGCTGAAGTTGGTCTGTTAAAAGGTTCTCCGCCCCAAATTGGTTTAGGTTTATTTCTTTCACCTATTTCCATCAATTTATCTCCAGTTGAAGAAATTTTTTGTATAGTATGAATTCCATCATCAGCTACAAGTAAACTATCGTCATGAGCAATATATAAACCATGTGTTCGATTTTCACTAAATAAACCCTTACCAAAGGTATTCAAAAAATTCCCTTCTTTATCAAAAACAACTATAGGATCTTTCCCTCTTGTTAATAAGAAAACATTATCCTTTGAGTCTATTCCAACTCCGGGACATTCGAGAAGAGTAATATCTCCAGGAATATTAGGCCATCCATCTACATGTTCATATCTAAACGAACCACTTCCAAATACTTCTGCCATGATAACTTCCCCTTTCAAACAATTAAACAGATAATATAGGTCTATCTGGGTCAGGATCAACTTCAAATGAATTTAATACACACCCGAGCATATAGTACTGACCTATAGTAGATGCTAAATCCACTACTCCTTCAACACCAAAAGTTTTTTGTGCTTTTTCAAATAGTTGATCGCTAACTCTATTATTTACAATTAATTCTAATGTAAAGTCTACAGCAATTCTTTGCTTTTCTGATAACAATGAAAAATCTATGGGTTCATTTTTCTCTATAGAATCAACTACCGTATATGGTACGCCAGATTCAATGGCTCCAGGTTGGTGAGCTGACCATACGTAAACACAATCAATTTCACGAGCTACAATTATTGTAACTAATTCTCGCACTTCAGGACTGAGCGTTGTTTCTTTGCGTATCTGATCTGCAGTACTACAAACAACTTCTGCTAATGAAGGTTTATACAACAAAACCCTATAAGGGCCTACAATGCGACCATTATATGAATCTTTTAATTTATTTATAACTTTATGAACATTAGAGGGTGCGTCTGTAATTTCTCTGATTTCTTTAACTCTAGTCATAATTATCTCCTAATTATTTTCAGATATTTTTACAATTTGCTTGCCAAAATTTTCCCCAGTTAATACTCTTAATAATGCTGTTGGAACATTCTCCAAATCAGTAATTATATCTTCTTTAGCTTTTAATTTGCCTTCGGAAAATAAATTTTCTAAATACTCAAAGGCCTGAGGGAAATCTGCGGAAAATCTACTGACTATAAAACCTTCTACAGTTACTTGGTTTGTAAGAATATTTCTAAAATTAGTTATTCCATGAGCAATTTCATCATCATACAAATTATACTGAGAAATTTGACCACACACGATAATACGTGCTCTAAATGCAAGGTTTTCTAAAACAGTTTCTAATGTTTCTCCACCTACATTATCAAAATATATGTCAATTCCTGATGGGCACATATTTTGTAATTCTTGATTTACATTTTGCTCTTTGTAATTAATTGCATTATCAAAATTTAATTCATTTGTTATGTAGGATGCTTTAATATCTGATCCAACAATACCTACAACTTTACAACCTGTCAGTTTTGCCAATTGACCCACTACAGAACCAACTGCTCCTGATGCTGCTGAAATAACTACTGTATCATTGGGCTTTGGTTTCCCTAAATTAAATAATCCAAAATAAGCT
>Ga0209402_10001344_pt1 | contig 27083 bp, 34 predicted proteins | sample ArcticOcean_MG_C_3_FD_187437 | JGI IMG/M metagenome (GOLD analysis project Ga0209402, IMG submission 187437) | Marine microbial communities from western Arctic Ocean - ArcticOcean_MG_CB8_126 (SPAdes) (version 2) | ecosystem: Environmental > Aquatic > Marine > Oceanic | place: Arctic Ocean... | reverse complement strand
GTGTGACTGATTTTATTAAAAGCATTGAATTACGCTTAAAGCATTTAGAACAGGCCGGTTCTTTGTTTAACCAAGCAATAATCCGCGAGTCAACTGAAGACGCTGTCTTTAAGGAGGACAAGTGATGAATATAAACTACGATAAATTACCCGCGCACATGAAGGAAGCAGCACGCGGATATGTTGAGGATGGTGCAGGTGTTGGCGGGTTTCTTACGGCGTTGCTGAGCAACAATTTGTTCGAAACCTATGCAAAAGCCGACAGTGCCAATAGAGAAGCTATTCCAGTTTGGCTTGATTTTATGTACTGGGAAGCACCTTCACCATGTTGGGGAAGTCTAGAGAAAGTTACCGCATGGCAGAAAATCGGCGGTTTAAATAAATCTCTTGTTAAGGCGGAGGACGAGTGATGAGTGAAGACGAAGCGCCGTGTTTGGAAGCCCCTTACACTTACCTTAACAAGGGTACGGTGGGGGAACCGCGACTGCATAAAGCAAAAATGGTTAAGTACTACGACGACACGTGGGGGTTGGGTCCGATATGTGGCACTAAAATAGATTGGACTTGTCTTGAGCATGCGTACGATACCGATTCTTTTTCAACAAGTGAGTGGTGCAAGCGCTGTTTTTCAAAGGAACTTAAGTCCTGAATCTCAGCAAAATCCGAGTACGGCGTGGTAAGCAGGGCTGGTGGTTCGGCCCTTTTGATTTTAAAGAGTCGGCTGTTCGCTATTATGGTCCGTATGAATCGCGCAAGGATGCCCTGGAAGATAAGGAAGGACTCTTAACATTCTTCAAGAAGTTTAAGCAAGCAAAGGCGAAAAAATAATGGGATATACGACAGATTTTGTAGGTGAGTTTACTGTTTTGGACGCGAAAACACAGGAGTGGGTGAAACTTAAAGATGGTGTGCGTAAATTGATTAACGGTTTCTTGAATCTTGAAACACCCGGCGATTCTTCCGCCGTTATAAAAGATTTTGAGGAAGAGCCCGTAAAAAATGAAACGAATTAACAATGATTATAAAAAGTGTAAGGTTGCGAAATTTTGGTGTGTTTGAAGACCATACTGTTGATTTTTCGCCGCGGATGAATCTGATAGTTGGTAAGATGGGCAGCGGAAAATCTACGATCCTGCGGGCAGTCAAGCTGGGTTTAACCGGCGAATATTTCGGTAACAAAGATGAGAATGTGCGCCAGCACAAAAGAGATGCAGATAAATCTTTTATTGAGTTGCAGCTAAGTCATGCAGGTTCTGATATTTATGTGAAACGCAATGTTTGTTCTTCTGGTGCTACGCTCAAGGTTAACGGCGAGAAGATTGGCCGAAATGTTGAAGAAGTAAATTCCGTTTTGTGGGATTTGCTGGAAACAGATAAGGACAAGATATCGAATTACATTTTTGCGGATCAGGAATGTATCAAAGGTGTATTGGATATGCGTCCGAGCGAGCGTAAAAATGCGTTGCTTAAATTGTTTGGTGTGACGAAGGCTGCGGATATTTATAAACAGCTAGGCGACTATGGCAATAAGATAGCCATTCCTACGAGTCTTGTTGATGTAAACGCCCTCGAGGCAGAAATAGCCGAGTTAGAAGTTGCTATTGCAGTGCTTGATGTAGAGCTAGCAGAGGTGACTTACGATGATGCTTTTGTGGCTAAAAGAGTACGAGAATTGCAGACAGTTATAGATGCTATTTCTGTGCAGCGAAAGTTTGTGCCGTTAAAAGAAGCGAAAGAAGTAGAACTTAAAGCGTGTGAGTCCAGTATAGTTGACCTTAGCGATAAAGTTGTTAGCAAGGAATCGGAAATAGAGAAAGTTAAGGAATCTTTAGAAGCTGCGGCGGACGATGCTACGTTGGCTCGTAGTGCTGTCGCTGCATGGAATCTTATTAAGGCAAATAAGGACAAAGTAGATTCTTTGAAAAAAGAAGAGTTTGCAATTATAGGTTTTTTAGGTCGGCTTGCGCCGCCAAATTCTTTTATTAGTGAAGTTGAATGTAGTGTACTAGATACGCGAAAAGCAGAATTAGCGGAGTATAAAAATGAATTGTTGAAATATCACAATATTACTAATAAAGATGCGTGTCCTGCGTGTGGTCTTCACGGCGGTGACATTGAATCGCGTGCAGATTTTTTGCGAGAGCAGATCCAAGCGGTAGAACCGCAGGTTGTGTTCGATGCTGCACGGAGAATAGCATGGACGGAATACGAAGATTCAAAAGCGTCTTTACAACGAGAATTAGAAGCGGTTTGTGAATCGCTTTCTCTTCTGTCGGCAGCTAAAGAGCCTTCTATGTCGCGGGATGCTGCCAGTGACATCGTTAAATCAATGGATGCTGTAACGGCTTGTTTAGCGAATCTTGTTTCCGATTTATCTTTAACAAATTTATCTTTGACTAATGCAACAGAAATGGCAGGTAAGCTGGAACGAGAATTGGCGGTTTACGCTAAAGAATTAGCGGGCTGTGTTATTTATGATACAGATTCAGCAGATGCTGTAGTGCAGGAGCGTGATGGTTTATTAGTGGCTAAAACGGCGAACGGTAAATTAGCTGTAGAGCGGGCGCAGCTAGCTGAGAGATTGAGTGCGGGTCGTCTGCGGTTGCGCGATCATCAAGCGGTGCTTGCACAAGCAAAGCGAGTGCAGGATACGAAAGCGTATTTAGATAAAATTCGGGATGTTTTTCATTACGATAATGTTCCTCGAATGGTAAGCTATAGGTACCTGGAGCATTTACAGGATAAAGTGAATGATGTTTTAAGTTTGTTTGCCGCGCCTTTTAGTGTGACGCCTGATGATAGTCTAGGTTTCACGGCGGAATTTTTTGATGGCAGCCGTGTGCACAGTGCGGATAGATTAAGTGTAGGACAAAAAATTGTACTTGCAATAAGTTTCCGTGTAGCAGTAAATTCTACGTTTGCCAGAAGTTTGAGTGTTTTATCTATGGACGAACCTACGCCAGGACTAGATCCAGAATCGCTTGCTAGATTGCCGGAAGTTTTTGAGCCTTTGCGGGATGTTGCACAAGCGCAAGGATTGCAAATTATTGTTGTAACACATGAGCCGCGAATTGAGCATTTGTTTGACGAGGTTATTGAAGTAGCATGCGCGTAAATACCGCCACAGATGTTATGTCCTTAAAATTACACGTTGATTCTGATGTAGTGTGGGTACTCGCGGGGCAAGGATTGCCTACGTGTACCGGGCAGCGTGTAGTGGATTTTTTTGGCACAGATATGTTGAAAAATTGTGATCGAGTGCGTGTTGTGGGTAATGCGGACAACGCGGCTTTAATTGTTGCTCTGTATACGCTTAAATTGCGAAAAGAAATTGAAAGTTTGGAGGTTGTTACTCCGCTTGTGTGTAGTACTTATACGGAGCGGCAAGATCCGGAGTTTGTGCTTTACAGCATGCGCAATTTCACAAGATCGCCTAGTTTGGGCGGTTTTCATGAAGTTACGAATTTGGATTATCCGGCTTACGCGTTAATAAATGAACTGTACAATCAAGAGTATACACATGGATTTAAATTAACAGAGTTATCTCGGCGATATTTGGAGGCACATCCTGCGTGGCCTGCCTTGTCTTTTTTACGTTTTATTGATGAAGTTAAGTGTGCGCATTTAATTGCAAATATAATAGATCCGAGGTGGTATATTGATCCATGTAACCCGGATCGTGTTGCTAAATTGGAATCGTGGTTGGGCCTCAATCCAAAAACTCAAGCGGGTGTATTTGATAGCAAGCAGTCTAAATGGCGATATCATAATAGGTGTTCTTTGGTATTTAACTGTTGGTTTGATACATCGCTTTCTTTGGAAGCCGAAGATAATTTTAAAGAATTTGGGGTATCCCCGTGGGATGAAGATATGCAGAATTGTCCTGTAGGCATGGCCCCTTGTGATTTTGTTTGGCGGGTGTGGGGCGCAAACAAAACTAAGCCGATAACGGCAGGTTTGCGAGCGTCACAAATGTTTGTTAGATTTTTGCGTAATACGTGGCTTAGTGCGCTTTACACAGGAAGTAAAACGGCAGGGCCTTTTCCGTTATTCTGGCCCGCTGATTTTTTTAAGCATGCTGTGGAAGCTGCGGCTTATACGGCGCACAGATCAAAGAATTAGTGTTGTTGACAGATTGAGGTAGCACGAGTACGTTACTGGATCGCTTTTGGAATGGATTTATGTTGGAAGTGCAAGCGAGGCTGCAATTTACTACCCATTGTCTTGGGAATGTGAGATGCCGCAAAATTGATTGTTTTTTAAAAGATCCCAGTGAAGGTCGCGTGATGTTTTTGCCAACGTGGTGGCGAGCTTTAATGAATTATTCTGCCAAGGTTTTGAGCAAGCATCATAAGTTAGTCAAGGGTATTGATTGGGACCCGGTGATAGACGGCACTCCGAGTGAGTACCAACGCTTTTACAAGCCGGAGGTATTTCAATTGCATGAAGCATTTTTTCCAGGTGATATTATTGGAGTGAATGCTGTGCTGCCGGGTGGGTTGACCATAAAAGATTTTTGGCAACTTTTAGATGTTGCGGGTCGTTATCGGGGGATTTCTCCATACCGGCCGGAACCGAAGTATGGTACCTTTAACGTACGAGATGTACACAAACGTGTGAGAACACATAAAAAAGAAGAATCAAACATAAAATAAATGAAGCCCGTCGTGTTAACGCCGGGCTTCATTTTGTGAATCGACGCGCCTGGGGAGGTGCTTACGTCGTAAGGATCATTTTTTGATTCTTGCTTGAGTGTACCTTCCTATGTGTTGTCGGTCAACAGCCGAAGTAGGACATAGGATGTCGAATAAAGTAAACATAGTCAAATCGGGTTCTCTTATTCAGCTTTCTGCTGATGGCGTTCAGCCGCTTGATCCGTATATTTTGCGGAAAATAGAGCCGCAACTGTGCTACAACCACGTGTGTTTTAACTGGGCGCAGGTTGCGTATGGTGGTCGCCGCGAGCAGTCTTTTGAGTCTGAGACTGTGCGTCTTTTTGAGTACGATAGTGATAGCCTTCTTGTGACGCAAAAGGGCTTTTTACCTAGACTTACGGAAATATTTAAAGCTGAAAATTATGTCATATCTTTTATAGATTACGATGAGCCGAAAGCTGCATCTGTTTATATGGAAGATTGGGATGATGTCGTAAGCAAGTTTGATTTTAGGCCGCAGCAGGACGTGTGTTTGACACAGATAGCTGGGCATGATGGCGGTATTATCGATGCCATAACCGCCTTTGGGAAAATGTATGTGATAGCAATGGTTTGCTGTCTTTACCGTAATGCTAAAATCGACATTGTGGTTAGTCGTAAGGACGTTGCGGATTCTATTCAGCGGCTTGTCACCAAATATGTGCCTCTTGTAGGGCGTGTTGGTGGCGGTAAAAAAGTAAAAGGCCGCGTAACGGTTTATACCGTTAAAAGTTTAAATCATAGTAATTACGATGCAGACATTGTATTGGCTGATGAAGTGCATGAGCTTGTGACGGATGCTAATAGATTGTTTTTGAGTCGATATAAAAATGCAAGGATGTTTGGGTTTACGGCAAGTAAAGAAACACGCATGGATAATGCGTATCATCACCTGGAAGGAATGTTTGGGCCAACTATTTTTAAGATTGATTATCCGACAGGCGAGAAGCTTGGGCTTGTGGTTCCCATAGTAGTGCAGTGGTTAGACGTGCGATCGAACAGTAATCCGTGTAGTGGCATTTCAAATATAACGGTACAGAAGCGTTTAGGTATTTGGCAGCATGCGGAACGCAATAGTGTTATTGCAGAGGCGGCTAATGGACTACATGCAAAAGGGCAGCAAGTTTTAATTCTGGTAGATACTGTAGAGCATCTCTTACATCTTAAAAAGTTGTTGCCTGAGTTTGCCATATGTTGCAGTGAGAATGCTGAAGTTAATTCTAACAAAAGTTTGCATGCTAGTTATGTGCAATTGGGTTTGTTAGAAGAAGATGAGGTTGTTATGACTGCGGTTAAACGCGGGCAGACACGCGAGGCATTCGAGCGCAGAGAACTGTTAGGCGTTATAGCAACTGGAGTGTGGTCTGTTGGCGTTTCTTTTAATGGATTAAATGTTTTAATTCGCGCTGACGGTTCTTCTAGTGAAACGGCTAATGTGCAATTACCTGGGCGTGTATGTCGTACAGATGCGGCAACAGCTAAAGGGTGCGGAATTTTGATTGATTGCATAGATCATTGGGATAACAAGTATCGGAATAGATCGTTTTCTCGGCGTAGATCTTATAGTCAACGTGGTTGGACGCAGGTAAATCCTGATGGAAGTATTTGGAATGAGATAAAAGGTAAAAAACGTGCGAAAGTATAAACCTAAAAATAAGGTGGTGCGTTTTAATTCATCTTTGATGGCAAAAGGCCCAAGTGATAATTCTCGACGTGTTCCTGAAGTTGTTAAAAGTGATGAAGAAATTTTGTGTGAAAAGTTAGCCAAACGTATTCGCCAAGCGTACATAAGGGAACGGCGGCGACATCAGCGGGCTATAACAGGCAAAGAAGGTAAATATGGAATCAAGGCCATGCCAAGATGGGATGGGGGTAGAGATGACGAAGGCGTTAATCGTAAATCCATTTGGTTAGATATTGCTAGACATTTGCTGGATATGAAATGTTTGTCGCCTGAACGATTTGTGCAGGCGCAATTTGTGGAAAAACGGCCACCACAGCCTCCAATGTTAAAGAGTGAAGCGGCATGGGATCGGTTTTTGCGATTTGATTCTGATGCAGAAGAGCGCTTAAAAAACGAGTTTAAATCAGAGTGTTTTGTTTTTGCTGCACAGTGTCAGTCAGCGTCTACTTGGTTTCCCGATTATGACAAAATAGCTTTATGGCGTTTTGTGTTGAAGGATTTGGAAGTTGCGTTGTCGGCGTTGTTTCGCTTTTGTGTTGCGGCGTCGGAAGATTTTGGTGACGTTACAGCACAATTTCATGATCTTGCACTGCAGGAGTATTTGCAAGACCCACACGGATATGATTGTGCCTGGGGTGAAAATATACCCGATTTTTTGAAAAAAGAAGCTTTAAATATTTTGAATAAGTTGGAAAGGACGCCGACATGTCGATGAATGTTTCGCGTGTAGAAGAATTAGAAGTGTGTGGGCTTTTGATTGATGAAGTTATTAAACATTGTGCAAGAAGTTCGGAAGTATTTTCGGAAGCTTACGGTAAGTTGTTACCGGCACATTTTACACAGGCAGGAGAAGTGTATTATCGGTATATTTGGGCTACGATCATTGAGCATCACGAGAAGTATTCAAAACTACCAAACTATACGGAATTATCGACAGTCGTCTTATCTCGGTTGCATGGCAATGAGGCAATAGACGATGACGTTATTAAAGAAGCTGATTCGCTTTTAACGTGGATGTGGGGGCCGTTGTGTCCGGAAGATTCTCTTGTGCCTGATGCAGCGAATGAGTGGTTGCGCGTTTTACTGCACGACAGGGTTGTTACTAAACCTTTAATGCAAGAAGTGCGTAAAGCGGATATTGGTGGCGGTTCCCATCTCCCCAGTATGGTTAGAGACATTGTCGCTAAATTAGAGCAGGTTGATTCTGTTGGCATTAAAGTTCCTGACACGTGTATTCCGTCTGATTTAAATGAAGAAGATGGCGTAATCACGATTCCAACGGGTGTTTCTTTTATTGATTCGCGTATGAGTGGCGGTATGCAGCCCGGAGAAGTTAATGTCTTGCTTGGACCAACAGGTGTTGGAAAAACAACGTTGGGCATGCAATTGGCTGTAGAAGGTGCTAGGTACTCTTACTTAAGATCGCGGGATTACGAGGAACCCAAGAAGCAAAACGTTTTTCTTTCTTACGAGATTTCGTTACGTGAGATGCAGATTCGCATGATGACATATGCTGCGCAGATAGACAAAAGTCGTTTAGAGCAGCACAAGTTTAAGGAACTATCTACGCGAGAAAGTTTGCAGGATTATGAGAGACGGCGATGGAAGCGACAGATAATGGAAGGCGTGGAAGTCCCCGGCGAACAAGACAGGTGGCACTCAGCAACGCCATGGCTGCATGATCATATGCATTTAATGGATATGAGTGCCGATCAGGGAGACAGTAATTTAGGTAATGGCGGCATAGCTGAAATAAAGGGGACTTTAGACAAAATTAATAGCCAACGAGAACACGCAGGTTTTAATGTAATTGTTATAGATTGGGCGGGTATGGTTGCGCGCCAGTATTTGCGTGCGCAAGGAGAGGCGATGGATAAGTTGTATTACCACGAATTGTACGAGTTTGTCAGTCGTGTACGTCGGCAAATAGCTAATCCGTATAACTGTCAGGTGTGGGTTCTTCACCAGTTAACGGGGCAGGCAAATAAGAAGGGGCCGACAGCGAGAATGCATCATAGTGATGCAGAGGGTTGCGGCTCTTTCGCGGTGAATGCTTGGTTTGCTTTTTGTCTAGGTAATAAGGATCAGTCTACGAATACGTGTTTACTTTCTGCGACAAAAACTAGACGAGGTGCTGGGCAGGATGCTGTAGTTTGTAAAATTGATGGTGCTTTTGGGCGCCTATTGGATGCTGATAAGTATTATGAAGCGTGCAGTCTTTCCGGGGGTATAGTGTCCAAGCAAGAAAATTCACAGCTTGTAGCCAGTCCAAATAATTATAGTTCTAGCCGCAGAGAGATGGCTGCGGCGGCGGGTTCTACCGATAGTGAGGATGAGATTAGAATGTAATGCCGAATATATTAAATCAGGGTTTATACAGTTTACTACGACGTCAATTTGGTAAGGTGGTCGTAGCTAGAGCTGGAGAGCAGGCTGTAGCGCATGCTGTTGAGTATAACGGCAAGCGCCGCATTAAATTTTTGGTGCAGGGCGAATACTATAGGATTAACTGCCCTTTTTGCGGAGAAACAAAACAGAAGCTATATATCAATCATAGATGGGGCCGGGGCTTTGATGAATTTCCGGGTAGTCTTTTTTGGTGGGCTTCGCATTGTTTTGTGAATGATTGTCTTTCTGACTACGGTAATTCATCTGAATTAAAGCGGCGTGTTTATCTTACTAGAAACACCCGTAGCCGGTGCGATGAGTTTCCTATTGAGGTGGGTATAATTCAGGAGCCTATAAAGGGTCCGGTACAAGATCCTGGGCAGTGTGTGCTCCTGGAAGAATTGGATTCGACACATCCCGCGTGTTGTTATGTACGAAATCGCGGATTTAATCCGGCGGAGCTATCTAAAAATTACAGAGTTAGTTTTTGTGACACGGCTCTTCCCGGTTTCAGAGGTGCTGCGGGTAGGCTTATAGTTCCTATAATTATGGACGGGGAACAGCTTAGTTGGCAGGGTCGTTACTTTCCTGACGTTGATTGGAAAGCCACGGGTATACCTAAATATTATAATTGTCCGGGTGTTTCCAAGCGGCTGCTTGTTTATGGTTTGGACGAGGCTAAAGCGATCCCTTCGCGACCTTTCTGTATTATTGTTGAGGGCGTTACGGATGTCTGGGCTCTCGGGCCCGGTGCTGTGTGCATATTGGGCAAGTCAATGAGCGAGCATCAATTCGATAAAATTAAGCGTGCGGGGTTCAAGAATATATTAGTTATGTTGGACGCGGATGCAAAAGATGATGCAAGTGATTTAATTAGTAAGTTTCGGTCTTTTGCTTCTGTGGTTAATGTTGAGATTCCAGAAAATACTGACCCCGCATCAATGATACAAGTGGATAGTAATGGGGTATGGGATTTAATTTATGGCGCTGCATCAAGCCAGGGAGTAGATCTGCTGGCATCTGTTGGCGTAACGTAGGAGTTATTTTATGGCGAGAGTTAATTTGAGTATTGATAGCGTTTCGCGTATTTTTGATAAAGAGTATGCGGGTTCTGCCGCTCAATTTCCGTTCTACCCGCTAAATTCTCCGGGTATGCCTGCACCGGGTTTTCATTTCATGCAACACGCGGCGGCGTTGGCTGGCGCGGCAGACAATCCGCTTCAGACCCAAGAATGGTTTCTGAAATATTTGTATTTGCGTTCTCTGTGGGACCCAACGAAAAGAATGTTTCCTGTTGCTGTGAACGGTAACACGGAATATACGGCATTAGTGCCTGGGCATATGTGGGATAGTTCTGATTACGGCCCCATGTTGCCGCCGAGTGATTATGATAAGCCGCGTGTGATGATTGTGGGTAAAATGCCTACGAGCGACGATTTTGAACAGTTGCGAAATTTATCGGGTGCCGCGGGCGATGTAGTCAAAGACATTTTAGCCAATAACGGTGTGCCGCCTGCGGAGTATGCGTGGTGGTATGTTTGTAATATTGTTAGGTGGCCCCAGTTAAATCCCCAAAGTGGTGCATTATCCCAGAAATGGGTTAAAGATTGTCTGCCGCTGTTTCACCAAGAAGTAAGGCTCTGGCAGCCTGATTATATTCTGTGCTTGGGGGCGGAGGCGTCTAAAGCAGTGTGTGGAAAATCGAACACGCTAAAATCGATGGCAGGTCGGTGGGTGTCTTTAGATTTTCAGCGTAATTTGCCAGGGGAGGATTCTGTAATTCATACCGCAAAGGCGATGGCTATCATGAGTCCTTCTGCAGTATTACGATCGACAGAAAAATTGCCACAATTTGAATCGTCTTTGAAAAAGTTTTTACAGCTTGTTCGTGGCGTTGATTTTATGCGGTCGGACAATTATGACATTCAAGTAGTGACGGATGCCGAAAAATTGGCCGGTTTTATTGATGAGGCTTTGGCCCAGCCCGGAATTAAAAAGATTTCAGTAGACGCTGAGTGGAATGGCGATCACCCTGGCGAGGCTAATGCTTATGTGCGAACAATTCAGTTCACGTATAAGAATAATCATGCCGTTGTGGTTGTTTTGAATGAGGCAGGCGGTGTTCCTGCGTTTAAGCCGGATGCAGATGATGCGGTGTTTTTACTTAATCGTTTACTCGACCGGGATGATGTTCAGATTAGAGGTTCCTTCTTTTCGGCGGACTTACCGTGGTTAGAGTGGCTTGGGATAAATATAGCTAAGCGTTTTACGGTCCCTCCACGTGTGCGTGACTTGAACAATGGTAATTACGCTGGTGGTTTTGATGTCGCATTAGCTATGCATGCTTTTGATGAAACAGGCGAGCTGAAGTTAGAGAATATGTGTAGCCGGTATTGTGACATGGCTCGATGGGACAACGAATTGCGAGAGTGGTTATCTGGGTTTGCAACGGAACGCGGGTTGTCTGCGGATGCTGTAGAGGGTTTTGGTGAGTGTCCTGGGTCTATTCTTTATCCTTATGGGGGTAAGGATGTGATCGGCACGCACAAATTAGCTGAGTTAGAGCAGACGGAGTTGTTGAACGCAGACAGATATGGCAATTCTAGTTGGGTGCCATTTCATACGTCTATGCTGGCTTTCCCTGCATTTAATGAGATGCATACCATAGGTATGAAAGTTGATTACGAAAGGATCGACAATTTAACAGATACCTTTATGGAAGTGCGGGATCAGAAATTAGATGAGTTTCGGCATGAAATTAAGTGGCCGGAGTTCAATCCTCGATCACCGCATCATTGCAGGGAACTATTATTCGGCATGGCGTATACGGGAAAAATAGACGAAGAAGGTAAGCCTGTTTCGGTCGCGCCGGAGGGTGCTTTTTGTTTGGATCTAAAGCCTGTTAAAACGACGGGGACGCGAGGTAAATTATGGGCAGACGTTGTGCGGTACAAGGAAGAACATAAGTACTCAGCAAGTACCGATAAAGAAACTTTGGGTATTTTAGGGTTATACAACGCAACAGCTTTGAAGCTTCGCGATATTCGGTTAATAGATCAGGTGTTAAAAAGTGTTTTTAGAGCCCCTGTGGTTATTACTGATGGCGAATTGGCTGGAAACATAAAGCTAAATGACAAGGGTCATCGAGTTTACGATGGCGGTGTTGCTTCGTATATTACGCATGACGGGCGTTTACGTAGTTGGTTTTTACAGACTATGGAAACTGGGCGTGCGAGCAGTAGTAGGCCGCCGTTGCAGAATCTGAGCAAACGCCGTGAAGATGATTACGCCAGAATTATTGGTGAGGATCACAGGTACCCTGTTCGCAGTTTTATTACATCTAATCTAGATGCGAATTATATGTCAGACATTTCTGGCGTTATTGGCGAAAAAACGGTATTGGTTGAAGCAGACTATACGGGTGCTGAGTTGTTGAGTATTGCGATTATGTCGCGAAGTAAAACCATGATAGACCATTGTCTGCGATCGAATTTGCCGGAGGATGATCCTGCTCATTATGATTTGCACAGTCATGTGGCTGTTGAAACGTTTAACTTAGATTGTCCCCCGACGAAAAAGGGGTTAGCGGAAGCAGGTTATAAAGGTAAACGTGTTGGAGCAAAGAATGTGATTTTTGGTGGTAACTATGGGCGATCTGCTGAAGCCATAGCGAGGCAATGTAAAGAGGAAGGTGTGGAAATTACGGTTGAGGAGGTAAAGGAGGTTATGGATAACCTGTATAGCCGTTATTCCGAAATTCCTGCGTTACAGAGTAAGCTGCGACACCGCGTGGCCGAGGAAGGATGGATAAGGAGTTGTATGGGTCGTTTGCGGCGGTTTATTCCCTCGCGTGATTTACAGGTTATGGGTGATTTGGAGCGGCAGGCGCTAAATTTCCCGTTCCAGTCGCACGTGGCGGATGCTGTCAGTTGTGCCTTGTACAATCTTATGGAATATGAGGATAAGGAAACGCTCGGATATAAGGTTGTTTTGACAATTCATGATGCCATTGTTTTAGAAGTTCCTCTACGGTCTGTAGATGCTGTGGTTGATCGTGTTTTACCCGACTGCATGGTAGCTGGGGTGCCTTTTTTGGCGTCTGATTGCGACGGAAATGCGTACCCGGATAGTCCTGTATATCATTTTGGAATTGACACCGATGTTCAGGCGTATTGGGGGGTTCCATTGACTAAAAAAGGTTGTAATAATTTAGGGTTGGATGAGAGATATGGAAAGTAGTAGTGCTTATTCAAAATGTTTAATAATGTTTAATAATGTTTAACAATGTTTAACAATGTTTAATGGAGGTTACGATGCCTAGAGAAGGTCAAGTAACAAAACGGCGATATCGAGGCGAGAGATTTAGCGGCGGGTCCAATAGTAGTGGTGGGCTCCCTGGGATGAAAATTACGAAGCCAAACTCTGGCGTGCAGATTTGGAGACCAACGTGGAATAAAACGCGCACAGTCTTTCGCGTATTCCCTGGGCTCGATGAAGAAAATCCTGGTAACTACACGCCCTTTCGAAATTTGGAGAACGAGGAATACACTCCAAAAAAGCATGGCGATTGGATTGAGCATATCACGGCTACCAGTATTGGTACGCAGGATCGGCAGGTTACGTTTATTACACATGATCCATTGGAGCGTGGTGGAGATAGCCGCAATAATCCTGTCAGTTTATTGATTAGAGCTATTACGGACGCGGTGGAAAAAGGGACGTGTAATCCTGCGTGGAATAAGCTGGTTCTTAAGAACAAGGAATCGTACTATCCGCCGTTAAATACGGTAGAGGATTTCTATCTTGTGCAAGGTGTTTTAATTGAGCATCGGAGTAAAGGTTTTGAAACCGTTTCGGGATATAAAGGCGTGGGTACAGATGATACTGTGGTGTTGATGATGAAGAGAACCGCTGGTGAAAAGCTTTTGGAAGATTTGCTTATGCGGCGGGATGCTAAGGATGCTTTTGTTTATCAAGATATCACAGACTTAACCGACGGATGGTTTATGGGTATCGCGCAGAACGCTACACAGTGGCCCGGCGATGATCAGCCGGAGTTGGGCGCCGACGTGGCGACTAAAAAAGATTTTCCGCACTACGACGTTCGTCTAATGAAATCGTGGTCGGTGAATAATGTGGTTGCACCACTGAAAATTAAGAAGGATTTAGTGGATAGTAAGACAAAGTTGTGGGATGACATCTTGTATCGTCCCACGATTGCAGAGCAAATCGACATGATTATCGATGCGGGTATAGACCATGACGCGCTTAGTTATGCACTTAAAGAATTTTATGATGAGTCTGATGGTCTTTCGGATCGCGCTCTTCGTATTCTTAATCCTGAAAAGTATGCTCGCGTGGCCGAAGCGCTTCCTAAACCGCCGCAGGCAGCGCCTGTTGCCAATGCTGTGGGTATCCCAAAAGAGGAAGAACCCGCTTTGGGTGAAGTACCCGAACAGCACGCTTTGGCTGAAGTAAGCGATAAGCCCGCTACTTCGACTGAGGCATTGGGTGCGACAGATACTGTGTCTGATGCGTGTGCTGATCGTGTGCAGTCTTCGATTGAAGCGTTGGAGGAAGCGCGCACGCGGCGTAGGCAAAATAGTGAGCAAGAAGCTTAATTAGTAGTCTCAAGTATCGCGGGCGTGTGTTGTTCGCTCCTTTCGGCGCGCGCCCGTGATTTTATTAAGGAATGACATATAGTGGCAAAAAGAAAAACAGTGAAACAAAAGGTTGATGTAACCGGTAATACGATGAACCCAGATGAGGTTTTTTCGCAGATTACAGATAATGCGGCATACAGGAACGGTAAGGTAGGTGAGTTGGTTTCGCGAGGTAGTTTGAAACGATATCTGCGCGTGCCGTCGTTTGCTTTTAGGTTTTTAATAGGTACGGAAGGTTTAAGCATCGGCAGTATGTTTACTTTGGCTGGTGCGCCTGGAAGTTTTAAATCCACTATGTTAGCCGAGATACAGCGATGGCATTACGCCAACGGTGGTGGCGGTATCACGATGGAGACAGAGAGTAAAGATCAAGACGATTTACGTGCAGCTATTCTTGATTATGATTTTACTCGGTTCAAAATGATTGAGTGCCATTCGCTGGAAGATTGGCAGGGCGCTATAGCGGCTAAGATTGAAGAGTTTAAAGCTCTTGATGAACAATACCATGGTCGGCGATTGCCGGTGTGTATTGGTATAGACAGTATTATGGGTAAGGCGTCGCAATATACGATCGAGCAGGTTAAAAAAGAGGGCCATGTTACTCCTGGCTGGAATTTGTACGAGCATAAAGCTATTACAAAATGGCTGCAGGTAGCGACAGCCCTTATGACAGGGTGGCCTTTTACGCTGGTTGTTATAGGTCATTTGAAAGATGGAATGCCGGGTCCCACCGGGCGTAGTGTGAAATATATTCCTGGTGCTGTTGCTATTGATTATCAGTCTGTGACAGAGGTTGCTATGACACGCGCAGCAACGACGGTTACGCGAGATCCGAGGAATTTGAGTAACAATAGACAAGTTATTCCGATATACATGTCTATTATGAAAAGTAATAATTCTCCGAAAGGCCAAAAAATAAAAGTGCCTTTGAGTATCTGGCAAGATAAAGATGAGCAGACGGGACAGTATAGGACGCATGCTCGTTTTGAATGGAATGAAGCTGCGATTAATCTGCTTGCGGCCAGTAATACAGATACTTCCGAGCCTTCGGCAGCGCAAGTGACAAGTCATAAACAAATTAAAAGTATTTGTGATTTGAACCCGAAGAAAATTGGTAGAAACAGTGCAACACTTTGGTTTAGTGATCGCTTGGGTGTCGCTGAGTCAGATGCGTTAAGCCCAGATGCAATAGGTGCTGTTCTTGAAAGTCGTCAAGATGTTTTGGATGAGTTATACGGTGTTGTTGGCATCTCCAAAAAGAAGTTTTATGATATAAATGTTCCTTATGAGGATCAGATACTCGAGGATAAGGCGGAACGGGGTGCGCGAGATGCGGCACTCTTAGAGTCGCGGGCGTCTGCGAGACAAGAGAATGTCTGATCCTTTTTCGTCAATATTTCAATCGTATGATGATTATGAAGAAGGCAGGCAAGTTAATTACGAGACAAATGTTGTCCGTTTTGTGTTAAAAAAAATAGGTAAGTCTCGCGAGGAATCTGAACTACCGTCCGTGGGTGAGCAGTTGCGATTTATTGATTTTATTGCGCACTTTAATTTTCCTGTGTGGTGTGTTGTTAACAAACTACGCGGCCTGCATAAAACAGCCAATCTTTCTGATGTGTTATATAAACATACGACGAAAACGTCGGTGTATAAGGTATGGAAAGAGGCTGTCTTTGACAGAGATGCCTACGAAAGTCATGGTATTATTTTTGCGTGGCCTGGGCGTGGGCGTTACACGATTTTACATAATTGTCCGGCGCCACCGCTGCGTGGCCGCGGGCAGTACATGTACGTGAATTCTGAGATGTTGTGGGTACAAGATTTGGTAGATTTTCTGTACGAGTTAGGTCCGTGTGATGAGTGGTAGGCATGCAATTTAGATCGAAGATAAAGCAGGACGTGTGGGTCGTAGACCAAATGCAGGGTAAGCGGCATGGTACGTTCGTGGACATTGGGTGTGCGCACCCGACCTATATAAATAATACATATGTATTAGAGAAGCATTTTGGATGGACAGGTGTCTCTGTAGATATAGGCCCGCCTTCCACGTACACGCTACAGCATTTGACGCCAGCTGATTATTTAATGAAGTGGCAGTCGAAACGCAAAAGTCCTTTGATTATTGGTGATGCAATGCAGGTGGATTTCCGTGCGTTGTTTGAGAGACAGGGATTGCCGTCTGTTATAGATTATTTATCAATGGATATTGAGCCGCCGCGTGGTACGCTTGCGTGTTTATTTCGTTTACCGTTAGAGCATTATCGGTTTAATGTGATAACGTATGAAACGGATCATTATAGAGGGGAAAACACGCGTGAGCCCTCCAGAGAGTTTTTACTTTCACATGGTTATAAATTGGCTGTGCCGGGTGTGTTAGACAGAAACGGCGATGAACAGGAAGATTGGTACGTCCATGAAGATTTTGTGTGATATAGAAATGAGTTGTTGACAACTGGATTTGTGCATGCCTATTAGTATTCAAAGTATTGTTGTTGAGCCAGAAGTCTTTCTCTTTGCAGAAGACGGTAAAGAAGATTTGTATGACGTTTGCTGCAAGCTCGATGAATCTACGATAATGGAGCCCATTAATTCGGTCGATGATGTGTTGTTGAAGGATGACGGAACCCGTAATGATGGGCTGCGTTTTTCGCGTTCTGCGTTATTCCAAATATGTGAAAGGATAACGCCCGGATTGTCAGCGCTAGTTCAAAATATTGCAGGTTTGCGGATACGTGCGGATAGTTTTGATGACGTGTTAGATCCGAGGCTGGCATGCAGGATTATCAATTCGTGTGCCAAATTGCGTTTCAGAGCTAAAGAAGGGTTGCACACACGCCAACTAATCATAAATGCTGATGACGGTGTTATTGAGGGCGTGGTAGGTCCCAAGTATAAGTATCTTTCCCATAGAAATTTGTATGAAACTGTGGATGAGATGTTATCTAGTTTGGATGAAGCAGTTGTCTTTAGTTCTGCGGCGATACACGGAAGATATATGTCAATGAACTGGATTTCTGCGCAAAGCATTTTTACCGTATCAAACGGCGATGACTACCATATGGGATATTATTTTTCTAATTCTGAGGGCGGCGGTACGGGTGTGCATGCTGCGGCGTCTTTGACACTGCCGCATGTAGATTTGAGGTGCGTTAGCGATTTTGAAAGTATACCGCACGCAGGTAAGTCATTTAACAAGCGTTTGCATGAGTTACTCGCAGCGGTGCTGATTACCGGTGAAACTGCAGTAGACAGTTTAAGAGTTTATATAGAAAGTTTGTTAGAAAATAGGTTGCACATTTTTGATGTAGACTTGCGAGGCGTCGATCGGGACAAACAGAAACATTTAGTAACTACGCTTGTGGGACAAGGTTTAGATGTGTCGTCAGCGCGAATAGTTGTTAATCGTATGTTGTACGGAGAAAACAGTGGTACTTCTGATATGCTTATGCACAGGATAACGGGCATGGCGGATAAAAGTGTTTATGATTTGGCATTGTGTGTGATGGAATGTGCTAAAGAATTTCAACCTGCGGTGCGGGAGAAATTTGAACGCGTGGCATTTGATTTAATTACGAATAAATTTGTTATCTAGGAGGTTAGTTGCATGGCTAAGAAATCCGCGGTTGAAAAAGCAATTGTGCTTATCGGGAAGCACACAGATGAAAATAAAGTGTATAAGAAACTTTTACATAAACACTTAAAGTATGAGCGTGAAAATGATCCGCGTATATTTCATTGGGAGATTGGGCAGTTAATTTATGCGGCTACGGAAGCCGCTAAGGAGGATGGCAAACATTTCGGTGAATCGTTTGTAGAGCGGTTTGGTGTAGCACTTGGGTATGAGACAGGTAGCGTTTTGCGTACAGCTGCACGGGTGTACGAGCGGTGGCCGGAAGAAAAAGACGGTTCTTTTAATAAAGAATTTAAGCGGCTATTGAATATGAAAAATGTGGCGAATAGAGGTTTGAGTTGGACACACATTTCACATTTGTACTGGGAAAAAGATTCGGACAGTTTGCAGAGTATGGCGCAAGAGTGTTTAGATAAGTGCCTGAACGCTAGAGATTTTCACAGATATATTCAAAAGCAGCGAAAAAGCAGTCGTACGGGTGTGGGCGGGCGTCTGCCTAGTATTCCGAGAGATGCGGCTGATTGCATGACAACGATGACAAGTCAATTTGAGGCTATGGTTAGTTCGTGGGAAAACGGTTGGTTTAGCAATGATTTTGATTTGTTAGCGGTTATAAAAACGGAGCCCGTTTCGGATATTTTGCGAGACAAGGTACAAGAAATGGTAGCGTCGTTGGATGCGTTGGGAGCTAAGTTGAATTCGGCAGGGCCCAAGTTTGACAAGCTGGTTGGCTCAATGACTAAGCAGTTAAATGGAGAAATTGTGCAAAGCATTCGGTCTACAGCTGCGCAAAAGTCCGAGCGCAAGCAGCGTTTACAGAAGAAGAGTTATGCGGCTAAAACTGCGAAGGTTTAGGTATGGTGGATGCAAAAAACTTTACGGTCTGTATTTTGTTTTATGGTGATTACCCGGAGCTTGTTACACGATCGTTGAGTTCCCTCGTTAAGTTTAATGCTGTTTTTGATTTGCGGGTGGGTATTAATGATATATCGCAGAGAACACACGCTGTTTTGTTAACAGAATTACAGCATTTCAAGGACGCTGGCACTGCGTGTAAAATATATGAGGGTGTCTCGCCGTATTACAAATACCCGCTTATGCGGAAAATTTTTCACGATGCTGTTGATCCGATAACGACACCGTATGTAATGTGGTTTGATGATGATAGTTATGTGAAAGTGGAGACGGGTGCACATTGGTTCGACGACGTTTATTCGTATTTTGTTGGTGACAGCCCTGTGGATATTTTAGGTAAAGTTTACACCGGTGTTTTTGCCAAGGGTAAAAAAGGTCTTCAAGGTGGGCAGCCCGTATGGGTAGAATCGCAGCCGTGGTACACTGGCGAGCCTGTTTCAGCAGGGCATCAACCGCGGTTCTGTACGGGTGGTTGGTGGACAACGCGTATGGATATTCTTAAACGATGGAGTTGGCCCCCCGAGGGCGAATATCATAACTGCGGAGATTATTTATTTGGTGAGCTTTTCCGGCAGCAAGATTATAGGATTAAAAATTTTGATACGGGCATTGCTGTAAACGCGGATTCTTTTGGACGCGAGTCGCGCGCAAAAAGACGCGGTACAAAGTTTGTGCCCTTAGCCATGGATTACCAAAAGAATGATAAATTAAATTTGTCTTGGATGAATATCTTGGATGGCAAAGTATGAATAGAGAACACACGGCAGAGTTTTTAGACATTACTGATTTTGTAGCATCCGGAACAGCACCGGAAACTACGATAAGAAGGACAGGTGAAGCGGTGTGGAAGGTTAGGTCTGCACCTGTTGACTTTGAGGGTTATAAAAATAATCCGAATGATTGGACGCTTGTTCGTGACGGAGATTTGGTCCGAATTAGATTAATACCGTATCGAACACAAACAAAAGATCCTACAGAGTATGGTTTAGCTACCATGGATATGGCCTCTCGGCTATTTATGGATTTTCCCGAAGCGGTACGTACGCATATTGTTTTTGGTAAACCCTTGGAAGACCTTAGCCCAGAAGCCGATGCTTTTCGTTATTGGGTAGGTGTGGCAATTCAATTGCATTAAAGGAGTAATGATGAATACAGAAGTATTAGAGCAAGAAATAACTGAACAGCCAACGTTGGAGGATTATGCAGGCGCTATTAACCAGCACCATGGTGAATTGCAGGTGTGTAATATGGCGTTCGCTCGTTTGCGCGATATGTGTCGCAATTTAGATAATTTGCAGCAAGATTCGACTGTGCCGGTAGATCTTCCCAAGATAACTATTTCGTGGCCCAATTCTGATGAAGCGGTTGTTCCATTTGAGTTTGACATGAATCTTGTGAAAATGTATCCGGCGTATCTAGCAGCTTTTAGCCCTGCTTTTGAACTTATTGCACAGGCAGCGGCCAATACACTTATAACGTCATGGGATCATATTATAAAAATATCCGATAGCGCTCGCCCGATTATTGAAAATGCTAAAGCCCAACAAAATGCAAGTAACGGAAACTGACTACCGCGTCCCATCTATTACTGCTGTTATTCGGCTAAGGGATAAATTGGTAGATAGTCATCTTTTTAGTTTTAATGGCTTGAGGCTTGATGCTAATAACATACAGATTTTTGCTGCAAGCGTGCAAAAGGCGATGCCAAAGGTTAAACCAGATGTTGTTTATGACAGTATGGAACACATGGCGGGCCAAGTATTGACACCCAGTGTGTTACGCGAGACAGCGTGGCGACTGGCGGGCAACAAAAAAAGACTAGAACAGCGGGAACCTGTGCATCCCTGGACAGTACAGCGGGAACTAGAATGGGCTCCCGTGCAGATTATATCGTGCCAACCAGAAGCGAATCCTAGGAGTAAGTTTTTTGGGGCTAACTACGCAATGCGGGTTATGGCGGGATCTGCTTGTCCGCTTATTGTTGTTAAGTGGTGGAGTGTTAAGTTTGCAAAAAGTCTTGCGATTAAAGGCGGGTACACCCGCAGGCGCAATAAGTATCCGTTTCAGGATATGGCAGAATTGGTAAATATGCGGTTCCTCGTCCAACTAGAGCCTAAGCTTTCACGGGGGAAGCCGGGGTTTGCACAGATAACGTGTGCGACTAGTCTGACGAAGTGGAATAGGCAAATTATTCAAAAGCGATTTCGTAAAAAAGGCCGCGAGAATTGGCCGTGCCCTATGCGATACACGCATCCGTGCTTCAAATGTCACATAGGTTATTTAGATTGTGAAGCAGCTGTACACAAGGATACTTTTGAAAGGAACAATGATGGTAATTCAGTATCGCAGGAAAGAGGCTAGGGCTGGCAGGCGTGATCCGATGTATACCCCCGAACGGGACATCGCAAATCTTGGCCCGGCGATATTGCATCAAGCGTGTGAGGCTTTGGATGAACAATGGTGGGAGCCTTGGTTTCAGCAATATTGCAAAGACAACGACATTACTGAAACAAAGCTCGCAGAAGGTTCGTCTATGCTGGCTATTGCGTGCAATAAAATCATACAAGCAGATAATCCTGTTAAAGCATTGGAAGAAGCGGGGTTTGCTGATTTACACCCGGCAATTCAGCTTGCGTACTATGCAAAAATTGGACAGTGTTTTCTATCAAACTTATGGGCGGGCGTTAAAGATGTTAGTTCGCCGGAAGATGAGCCGCCAGCAACTATTCAAATGTTATTAGAAATGAGCGACACAATTATGGAACATTTTGCAAAATTGCGTGCAATAAAATCATACAATATGCATGAGGATGATAATGAACGCCGTAACACAGACAACGTTAAATAGGCAACAACAAATGGTTTCGCACATGGCCGGTCTTTGGTTTAAAGCGTTTGCTAAAAATTTTAAGTTTCCCTCGAACTACACCTGTATAGATATTGAAACGTCTGGGTTGTTTCCTCAAGATGATTTTATCTGTTCTGTGGGGTACTGCGTAGTTCGTGACCATGCCATTGTTGATGCAAGTGAGCATTATTTAGACTGGACGCGGCATAAAGATGTAGACCATGCAGATCTAAAGAAGCGATTGCAAAAGACACAAAAAATAATGGAAAAGTTGGGCAAAGGGTTTTATCACACCTACGATACATTAGCTAAAAAAGGAGATGACCCTGTAAAAGTTTTAAATTTTTACTTAGACATGTTTGAGCGTATGGAGCGAGATAGGGAAGTCCTTGTTGCGCATAATGGTTGGGCGTTTGATATTGAATTTTTGAAGTCGCATTTTCACAACTGGCTGCGGGTAGCGTACACATTCGAGCCGAGTCTAGTGTACGATTCGGGAGTAATTGAAAAAGCCAGCCAGCTTCACGCCGATCATGATCCGTTACCGATGCCCAATGAAAGTCTAATGGACTTCACGTTTCGTATTGCAGGTGTGCATGCGGGTGCTCGCTGGGGCCTCGATTCACACTGTGAAGACGTGTATAAGCTATCCGAAAAAATGGCGGGTTGCACCCATTTCGAAGATGGTGCAGATCATCAGGCTGGTTACGACGCAACGAAATTACATTTCCTTATAGAGGAGCATAGATTGCTATCGCAGGCAGGGGGAGTGTGATGGATACGATCAGACTGATCGAGAGTATCAAAGAAATTGAATCGGAAGCCGAAGACAATCGCTATTTTGGTTCTGATTATTTCTGTGACTCTTACCGCCCTGGCTATGAATTGCCAAATCCTGACGGGCACGCCATTCTGAACACCACCAGCAGAGTGTGTCGCGTCTTTCCGTACAGGGCTATGCCGGACTACAAGGCGTACGGAAAAGTTACTGCTTCTGATGTTGAATTTATTTTAAAAATGCTGCGACGAATTAAGGGATTAAAAAAGGGCGGTTATGGGCACGCAGCGTCTTCGGTACAAGAAATTGAAGCAATAATAGGCATACCTTTACCGTCCATTGGTGATGACGCAAAGGTAGTAGAGGATGTAATAAATAAAATAACTTGGCTGATTGCAGAAGATGCGACGAATATTATTGATTTAAATAAAACACATTTTTCTTCTGCGGACCCTTGCTGCAACAGCAACGTTATTGTGCTGTGCCGGGGTTCATCTTTCACATACCGTTCGTGGTACAAATGATTAGATATTGGAGCGTGTCATGGATAAGACAAATAACGCGATAGTAGGATATCTTGCGGGAACGATGGCTGGTGTTTTATCTGGCTGTATCGTTGGATGGTTAGCTATTTTGGCCAAACAAGAATCCATAATGGAAGGGGCGGCGCAAGACCAGTGGTTTTCTGTGGTCACGATTATTTGGTTTGTAGGGTTAATTGCAGGTTGGATTGTTGGTTCTCTAAACGATATGCGGTTGCGGATAGCTGGCGCTGGGTGGGTTGCTGGGTGGATTGTGAGCGCCGTTGCTAATATATTTGCTTACTACTTATTTGAGAGCATTTTCACAGATTACCCAGGATGGGCTTGCGGTTGGTTTATCGGGTGTATTGTGGGGGCTATTAGCGGCTGGTACGCAGGCGCACTAACGAAGTTAAATTTAGGAGATAATTAGAAAGGAATCGTAGCGATGGATGGATTCGTGAGAGGTTTAAGTATTTTGTTGTTAACTACTTGTTTAGTGCAGGTGGCAGAAGCTCGCCGCAATTATTCTTACACCTACGTCAGTTCGAGCGGTAACGCTCCTTCGCAAGAAGACAAGGACAGCGAGTATGACGTAGAGTTCAAATCAGGCGAAGTTGAAACAATGACACGCCAAGCGATCGCACAGCTGCGCGCCGACACAATGGCAGCGAAGCAGTCTATGAGCCACTACATTCACCAGCGAGATGACGTAGATGTTCCACGCTGGCCTGCTGATTGTTCAGAAGGCATCGGTTGCGGTAACACGCCTGAGTGCGCTACGTGCGTAACAGGATCGACGTGTGTAGCTGATGCTTCGTGCAAGTCAGAAAATGGTATGTGGTATAGAGTGCGATTTTGGCAGAACAAAGCAAAGGACGAGTAGGAAGTCCAGCATTCACATGAGAAGCGGACCCAGCCAGGGTTGGCCGCGATGCGGTTGACTAGTCCCGGTGCTAGATGTGGCCGACGGATGAAGGGTTGTCTCGGAATAGCCGGGGCTAGACGGGTAAGGGCTTACCCGTTCCGCTGACTCATGGAGTGTGTAATCGGTACGATTATCCTGATCCAATGTATTGACATAAGCGAGGAGAATAAGTGATGGAAGATTTTGATAGTGAACCGAGAGTATACGCAATGAATATGGTTGAGAATCAATTGGTAAGCGCCGAGCATCTATTGCTGTGTGCTTTAAAGTACATGAGTCACGCGGACGTTCGGGATATGCTGGACACTAATGAGCTTTCACCAAGATTCGACGAAGGATAAACGCATGACGAAAGAACAATGGGAATTGGCGTGTAAAGATTTTGATGACCAGCAGGCAGAATTAGATGCACTACCTAAAAACAAAGATGACGACGAACATGTCGTATGGGGTCATATCGTTTGTGTTCGGGACGTTGACAACCATCTGGATGAAATTTCTTGTTTGGCGTGGTTTAGCGAAGATAGGGTCGGTTCCACGACTATTAAGCTTACGGCGCCAGCAGGTATGTTTCAGTTGAGAGATCCGATCGAGATTGCTTTTCGCCTGGACGAACGGAAGAACGATAAGGAGGACGAGTGATGAGTGTTGTTATTATCCGCAATATTGAACCTGTTCTTTTTAAGAAGCAGCGTTTGTGGTTGTTGGAGCAAGAAGACACAGAGGAGTGTAAAGGTTTGGTTAATTTGCTGGATCACATTGCTTACGAAATGGAACGGCAAGGGGAGCTACAGCAACTTTTGACGGAGGACGCGTGATGACACGTTATGAATTTGAGTTATGTCTTGCTGGTGAGGGTGACACGCCCGAAGAAGCGTGGGAATCTGCTGTAGAAAACTTTATGATGGACCCCGGATGCCCCCCTGAATGCAAAATTGTTAATGAAGAGGACGAGTGATGAGATCAACAAGTGATCCGGAGGCGTTTGTGGAAGCACTACCTAAAAACAAAGATGACGACGAACATGTCGTATGGGCGCATATCGTTTGTGTTCGGGACGCTGACAACCATCTGGATGAAATTTCTTGTTTGGCGTGGTTTAACGACGATAATGACGATAACACGACTATTAAGATTACGGCGCCAGCAGGTATGTTTCAGTTGAGAGACAAGCTCGAGATTGCTTTTCGCCTGTCCGAACGGAAGAACGATAAGGAGGACGAGTGATGAGATCAACAGGTGATCCGGAGGCGTTTGTAGCAACCTTGCCGAAAAACAAGGATGGCGACGCGCTTGTGTTGGGCTTAGACCTGGGCACGAAATGTGGGTGTGCTTTTACTTACGTGAATCCGTCTAAGCCTGTCGTAGAAGAAAACCTAGAGATGCACTTATCTCTATGGGACTTGTCTGCGGGTTCTTTCGATTCAGGTGCTATCAGATTTGTACGTCTCAGGCGTTTTCTTAATCTTATGCGCCCCTCTCTCATCGGTTACGAGCAGCCCAAATTTACGCCCTCAGGCAGTGTTACCCGCTTCAACGCGGGAGCCATTATGGCCAGAGCAGCGAAGTCTATGGAGTTTTTTGGAGCCCTGATGAGTGTTGTAGCCTCATGGTCAGAGGAAAATGGTGTACCTTGCCAGGGGTTCCCTATTGGGACCATTAAGCGGCATGCTACAGGTAAGGGCAATGCGAATAAGATCCAAATGATAGAAGCCTGTAATAAGGTATTTGACACAGACTTCGAGTTGACGGAAGATTATAAAACAACGGGAGTTGATAACGTAGCGGACGCTGCGTTTATCTGTTCTCTTACAGCAACTACGTATGCGAATGGCGTGTCGGAGTAGTCATGGATGACATATTGCCAGAGGGCGTCTCTACGGCAAATAGGGAAAGCACCGCGGATACTACGACTTCGTCTTATTTTCTTTCTGATTTGTCGGATGATTATGAGTTCTTCAATCACGGCGCGCTGTTCGCATTCTCTGAATTTAGTGACCCCGAAGAAGATCCTGTAAATGATTGGTACGCGAGTATGCCTCAAGGTACCAAGTTGATTAAACAACCTTTTAGTAAACCAATATTTTCAGGTATTTCTGCTCCATGTTTTGATGGACGGTTGACTTGGGACAATGTTATCTGCGCTGTGTCTAAGGATAGCTGGAAAAGTTTATTTCCTTTTTTGTGCGGAGTTGTAGCACACAATCCTAGAAATAAAAGTTTCTATAAGGCATTTCCTATGCAAGTTAGCGTGTTAGATCCTGGCAAGGTTGAGCGTATGGGACTGTTGCACACGGACGTGCGCCGCATTAATGTTACAGTATTCTGTATCAGCGGTAATAAAGCGCACTGGGAGTTAGAGGCTCCTTCATCTGCAGTTTCTCTGCCTAGAATGGTTAAAAGTCCGCCGAAAGCAGATGTTATAGAATTAGCTGATAAAGTTTTGGCAGGTGATTTCAGCGGCTTGAATACAGGTGATATTTCTTAAGTAGGAGATTGTTTTATGAAGTTGGAAATGATGGGCCCGACATCCGCGGAGGGTGAATGCAACCAGTCTAAGAAAATAGAAGTGGAGCCTTTATTTTTTGTAGGCATTCGCAGCCAAGTGGTGCAACGTATTGTGGTACGCGGAGCCGGTGGCGCGGAAGAGCATTACATTATGCGTGTCAGTGAAAACGGTAAACTTTCTTTGAGCGATAAAACTGTGCAGAAAACTGTCGTAACTAAATTCGATAGGATCGTGCCTGCAAATTTAGAAACTAAAACTAAAACTCCTGTGTAGAGTAACGCATGTCTAAAAAAATTATTGAAAATATAGAAGAAGAACCGAAGCCCGCTGTTCCAAATCTTGTTGTACTTGAAAGAGTGCACGCAGGACTCTCCGAGGCTATCTATAAGCTTAAAGAACCAGAGCGACGCAAGATTTGGTTGCTAGTATCTTACAGCGAGGCAGGTAGTCCTGAGTTGCATGAACTAGCTGACATGGCTGCGCTCAAGGAAAAGCTAAGAGAGTTACAGGACTGGCAGCACG
>Ga0209402_10001328_pt1 | contig 27310 bp, 24 predicted proteins | sample ArcticOcean_MG_C_3_FD_187437 | JGI IMG/M metagenome (GOLD analysis project Ga0209402, IMG submission 187437) | Marine microbial communities from western Arctic Ocean - ArcticOcean_MG_CB8_126 (SPAdes) (version 2) | ecosystem: Environmental > Aquatic > Marine > Oceanic | place: Arctic Ocean... | reverse complement strand
ATATTCATCATTTTGTAAAGTTTCTTTCATCCACTCTGTTCTGTCATATGAAGTTACCGACAATATCACCAACTCAACATCTTTAAGTTTTTCAACTACATATTTTGCTTGTAAATATATAGAGAAATTACTACTTGAACCTTTTGCCAAACTAATATGATTTAAATTTAATTTCTCTGATAATAATATACCAAAAGGTGATTTATTTAAATCTACACAACCTATGCCCTTTGCAAAAGAACAACCACAAATTACTAAATTTTTCATAATAATTTATTCTCCTTCATATAATTAAATAATTCATTTGCCCACATTTCATGTGAATGTGGAGATGGATGAATACCATACCACCTCGAATTCACATCAACATTTTGTTCCACGAAACTTTTAAATGTATTATTTTTTTGGTCTTTTTTGTAAAACCGCACTGAATCAATCATCTTCCAAATTGGTAAATATGTACACGAGTATGCAATGCGACTTCCTACCTCATGAGTGGTAATTGGAGTAGCACCAACGTTTTTAGTATGGGAATCTAAACATTTTCGTATATCCAAGTCCTCCCACTCATGAAACCCAACTTTAGGTTTACTATCTGCTGCAAATGCATTAAAACACATCCACTTGATATCATATTGATTACAAAAACTTTGAAACTGTAGAATGTTAAGTATATATCGTGGAATATATTCCTGTTCATTCCACATTGAATCTACATAAATTTTCCAAAAATCTTCTTGTAGTGGTCTATCAAAATGTTTATGATGAGGCCATAGTCTAAATGTATCGCTCTGAGAAGAATCTTCCCACCAAAATGAATTTCGCTCTGGGGAAGTCCAACCCACAATAACAAATAAATCTTTAGTTGATTTATTGGGTTCTATATAATGTTGAGATATATATGAAATAGTCCTATTTAATATCGATTTATTATCATCGGCCGGCCAAGATAAATTTATTAAATCCACATCCATTAATTTACTCAGATGTGTTGGATAAATTCTGGGTATTCTATATGAATCATTATTTTGCTCAAAATCCTGTTCAGTTACTATGTTACTGAATCTCTCCAACTCTGGATTTAATATTTCAGAACCAAATGTCCAACTGTCACCGTTTACTATTAATGTTTTTCTACTCATCATTATTCTCATTTATAAAATTGTAAAATTCTGTTGCAAATTTATCATGCCACTCCACTCCTGGATGTGAACCATCACTACCACCATAATCATTTTGATATGAAGTAGTAGGAACAAAAAAAGTATCTGTATTTATAAACTTATTTAGTACTTCATAATTAGCCATAAATATTTCATAATAATACCCTACAATTGAATGGTATAATTTTATTTTATAACTATTACACAATGTTACTAAAAAATTATACGATATCCAAAATTCACTTATATCCTGATAATCATTTTGTAGTTCTAAAAATGCAATATCTGGAGTATTATTTTTCCAAACAACATCATCGTCATTCGCGAGTCGGTGGCCACCAATTTTACGATATTTTCCCAATGAAGTAAAATATTCTCTACGAGAAAATCCTGGCCAAAGTACAAAAATTGCATCTGGTATATATCCACTATTTAATATTTTAAAGCATTGACGAATTATAAATGAGCATGATATACCGTACATGCCGTAGTTCCACACACCTGCAGATTTAAATTTTTTAGATATCAGTTGAGGCCATGTTTTATCAAACTCAACTCCAATACCCATTGTCCAAGAACACCCCAGTGTTAAAATTTGATATTCACTTCTATCACATATTGAAACTGATCTAACGCCATGCTCATTCAACGTATATGTAATATCCCCACTCGTATCTGTTGCAAGTTCATTACTATTCACATTTCGTACATCATCGAATGTAATAATACGATTTGAATAAAAATCATCTAACGAAATCATATAATTCCTCTAATATACTATCACTATGAATTCGTCCATTTAAGTGGGATAATAAATGTTTATGATTGTGTACTAAAATATCTTCCATTTGTAAATACCACTCATGCAATTCATCATAGGGCATATTACAAAGTTTATCAATTTCTTGTTTAATTAATAACATCCTCTGTATTGGATCCTTCTCATTATCATATGATTCATTTATAAATGGATCAAATGTTTTAAATCCTAACTTTTTAAGTAAATTAATAAAATTATATCCACCTACTAAAATAAATGGTTGAAAATTTACAATAGGTTTAAAAATCTTTTCGGTTAATGAGAGCATGTCCGATTCATCAAATATAGTCTCACAACAAATATTAAAATAACTATTAACATATGGTCGAGGATTTTCAAATGAACGTCCATGAATACTCCACGCGTTAATATCCATTGGCGCATAAGATTCACTTTCCAAATTTTTTGGTAATTTAGATATTCCCTTTAAATGTGAAAATGGATTTAATTTGTATCTTTCCCCCTCATCAATTAAAAGTGAATAATCACCATACTTAGTATATTCATGTTCAAATAAATAATCGAGAATTTCCAATCGGCATTTTCGAGTAGCTTTTACATGCATGAGAAATTTATATTTTCGGCGTTTACGCTTTACGCTCTCAAATTCATTCAACGATATACAGTTTTTCTTATTCATTTTAATACTTTCACCGTAGTGATATGATGCATATTCCAAACAAAATGGTAAGTTTCTAATTTTATATGATTCATTCCTGGGTGGCTTACCCATAAATTGTATTTTTTCATAATATTCTTTTGCATTAAAACTATTCACCAAAATCATTATATTCCGAAAGGGTATTTCAGAATCCCGAATTGCACGTGTGAAGAATTCATAATGTGATACTGGAATAAATGGCTCCATTGTATAATCTATTACCAACAGTGCTCGGTTTGACTTTAAATCTAACATGGCATCTCTGGTTATAAATCTCCAAAACGGTAAGTTCGTTATAGTACCATTCGATATACCCAGAAATCCATAGAATGTCGGTTCTGGTTTTATAAGGTAAATATATTTTTCGGTATTCTGGATGTGGCCACGTTCAAATGCAAATTCTCTATTCATATAATACTTGGTATCAAATACAGACCCATCAATTGTAGTTGGTGCATATATATTCTCACCGAAGGTTTTTTTTATATTGTCTGTGAAATCAATATTGGTATTGGAATTAATATGTCCAAAACTTCTAAGATACCTAAACTCACCAAGTTTTCTATTATATGCGTTCGGTAACATATCACCCCCCATAAAGAAATCATAACCAAATTTTATATATTTTTTCATAACTATTTTCTCACAATTCAACTAATAAACTATATTTATATATATAAATAGATATTCATATAATAATTACATAAGGAAATTATCATGACAGACGAGAAAATTAAATGTGGATGTACCGAACAATGTAATTGTGAAGGTACACAAGAAGAAATTAAAGAATTTCAAGAAACAACAGGTGAAAAGTGTTGGTGTGCAGAATCTGGTGGTGGCCACGGTACTTCCGAAAAATCTGAAGAAGTAACAGAAACATTATGATAAGTGGTAGGAATAAATAACAACCCTTATATTAAGATAGAACTAACAGATGAAACTGAAAGGTTATTTGATTTAGCCAAAATAGAACTTCATAATTACCTACATAAACAAGAAAGTGATTCAAATACCGATGTATTTATAGGTAATGTGTGGGATAATTGGAATTCAGATGAATTTAACAACAAATGTAGAAATGTATTACCCCATACTGCAAATTTAATAGATTCTATTTCTAACAGCAATGTTAAAAAAAAATTCAATATATTAAATGAAATAAAAAATACCAATTCAGTATTAATACACCAAGATGGGGCATCCAAACCATCTTCACCATGGCTTGCAATAGAAAATAAAGCTCTTAACAAAAATGATTCTGTAAGAGATTTATTAATACATAAAGATGAATTTAAATTAGTAGATAATGTAGAAGATAGTAATCCAAAGTTTGAGAGTTTTGATATCGATTCCAAGAAAGTTTTAAATAAAAAAGGTATGAATACTAATAAAAGTGTTAAGTTACATTTTTTAATAGATGATACTAAAAAGTTATTTATTTATGACAATGTAGAAGATAAATTTTACATACCTACCGATGATACTAAAATTTTATTATTTAGTCCGTATGATTATCACGGGACATTTGATGGTTCGTATGGTATATCTATTCAAGTTGCAGCATCAAAATTAAATGAATTTAATTATTGATAAAACTCCATTGCCTGTCGTCTTATAAGTTTAATATCATCTGGATACTTCAAATTATCAATCATAGATTGTTGACGAACTACAAGATAATTAAATGAATGGAATGCTCTACTATCAATGCCAAATTCAGACATAAAATCATATATCAGGGCCCCTGGCCCATAATAACATTTTACCGGTTTATAAAAATTATCGCTGGGTGGGTTTGATGGAAGTATATAAACTAAATTAGAAATCATATCCATTGTGGGGGAATCACAAAACCACGCAACATCATCAAAATTAAAATAATTAAATTCATTCCCCATCTTGCTTATTTCATTTGAAAGTGACCACATCACCCTATTACCATAATCCGAATCTGGCTTATTAATGTGAAGTGGTCGTCTTGTATTATATATAGTATCCAATCTAGCCTTAATAACAATATCATATATAAAATCATTTTCCAATTCATAAGTTCGCTTAAATTGATTAGTTTTTGTAAAACTATAAAACATTGATGTCCAGGGATTACTAAAACTAAATTCAATGGGTGGTTGAATTTCAATAAATTTGGGATTATAGAAATCTTCCATTTTCTGTTTAGTATTTGATGGAATTGCCTCTAATTTAAATGAATTTTTCGTTCCATGTGGTTGGGTGGGATCCCTCCAGGAGTTCGTATCCCAGGTATGAATAAAATAATCAACTTTAAATGGACGGCGAATATTATTATATTCAGACTTAATACCACGCTCGAAAAAAAACTTAATATTGTTTTTAGCAAGTTCCCATGTTCTGGACTCTCCAGATAAAAGGACTGCACATTTAAAATTATTCATAAATAATTCCAATATTATTAATGTCACTATTAATAAATTTAAACATTTGAATAAAATAATATAATAAATTAAATTCGGTTAATTTATCCCAAATATCTGGTGGTAAATATTGAACAAACTTATACATATTTGATAGCATGTCATATCTAACAGTATCTGATATAAAAAATTGGCTATTGGATTGTTGAAATGGAAATGCTGATGTATAACTATTATTGTATGTATAAACGTATCCAGGAATTATTTTAGTAATATCAAATTCAAATTTATCAAATGTACATTTAGAATCTAAATTAATACAAACATCATATTGAAAGTTATTATCCAATTCATATGTTCTTTTCAAATTAGATTTATACATGAGTTCATATAAATATAAAACAAATTTATCACGAGTTGGAACGTCAATGGACTGGCGGATTCCCTGATTGTCAAAACTCCACTTTTGCCGATATTCTACCCAAAAGTTTTCTAAAATTATCGACTGGAATGATATATCCTTTAACTGTGATTTCTTCAAATTTGGAACATCTATTTGTATATTTGTTGGAGACCATCCAAAATAAAATAAATCAATTTTTGATAAATCAAAAAATTGGCCCCAGTTTTTTATACTCGTAGATAATGTTGAAATATTACCAGATATACAAATTGCTATATTATTCATTATTTATTTATAAATAAACGGGTCACGTTTTTTTAATTCTTTTATTTTTTTATTATATCTCTTCTTGAGCCTAAACTCTTGTATTTTCTTCTTTATCCATTTCACTATATTCATCGTTTGTTTCTCCGTTTTACTTCTACATCTGACAATATAGAATAAACTCCTATATTATTTTCAGTTAAATAATGACTAAAAACCAATTCTGGTTTTACATATTGACTAAATAAACTCCCATCCATGTCATCCAATGCAGTATAAAAATCACTAATTATATCATAAGTTTTAGAATTTGCATAATAAAAAATATCACCGACTACACTATATGGAAATTCCTCATCCTTTCCACAATGAATACCATATAAAAAATTATCCTTTGGTAACATAACTTCTTTCAAAAATAAAGCTTTATTTGTATCACTAAAAAACAGGTCAGGTCGAAGTCTCACGCACATATCATATGTAAAATTATGTTCAATTTCATATTCCGCCTTCAGTTTCGAAACCTCTGATATTCCATAAAATTGGCTTCGTGACCACCCCAATAAAGGATTAACAGCCCCCCATTGAAATTTATTGTCACTAACATCGTGTCCCTCTATACAAATTTTTTTTGGATTCACCGTAGAGTTAAACAACTTCATTTCACTTTCAGATATTGAATATACCACCGTATCACTCTCAGATGAAATTCCAATATTTTTTGAATTTGATTCAGTATTAAAGTCCCAAGTATGCACGAAATAATCAATTTCAATTATAGGGTTTAAAGTTAAATCATTATATGTATTAATCATGGAAGTTGGATCAAGATTGCCAGGTAATATATAAGAAACATCTATTATACTTTTACCAAGTGGATTTACCTCAGAATGAACCTTGCCCAACCAATCTACTCTGTATCCAATATCTCGTATAGTATTCAATATCTGAGATTTAATTAAATTAATATCAAATAAATTCATCCAAGAGTCGTAACATTGGGCCCAAGTTCGTAACTGTCCACTAATACATACAGCAATTCTCATAACTTATTCAATACCCATTTATAAAAATCATCTGTTGGGAAATGCCCATTATATGAAGAAAATGAGTCCCCGAAAACCCAAAGTTTATTCATGAAAAGTTTCCAATTTATTTTTAATTTTTTGCTTAATTTCAGTATCTATATCAGGTTTTAGTTTTAAAAACTTTTTATCCGATAATACATAATGTCCACAAATCTTTATCAATTCTTTTTTATTATCTTCTGGGTCAAAATCTTTATCAACCCATTTTTCCCATTGTTTTGATTCATAACAAATTTTATAGTAGTCTTCTATGTCATCACCCATTTCCTCTAAGTAACATAATGTTTCCAACTGACCAAATTGTGGTGCAATATTTATTGCATCCATCCCCAAATCAAATCTTAATTTATATTCATCAACAGATAAATAATCACCATTATGTTCTTTACTCTTTTTACCAAACTTATTACAAACTTTAATCATATCAGAGAATCTTTTTTCACCAAATTCACAGGTATTTTTAGAATTACCTAAGTCTAACCCAACACCAGATTGAACAACTGCATAAACTATATTTTCAAATATATTTGGATTTAATTTTTTCTCTAATAGAGATAATAACTTTTCTAATTCATCAACTTCAAATCTTCTTATGGATTCTTCTGTACCAACTTCGAATTTAACTTTTTTATTACCAACCTCATCATAGATAAAATTCATACAATCAATAGTGTTTTGTAATCCTAAATCAAAATCTTGATATGCTTTCCAGGGGTCAACGTGAATAATATCAAAATAGTTTGCGTCAAATAAAAATGAAGTTAATCCATCATCTTGTTTATTACCTTGACTCTCACCACCATGATCCCGTTGTATCACAACTCTATTATTTACATACTCAGAAAATTGTTTAGTTGTCCAATTATTTACATAACCACCATCATAATCAACTTGTCTTCTTGATGGTATAAAACCAACGATTGGATTATCTAATTCTATAACAGAATCAACAACATTTTTACTCATAGGGCCAATGAAATATTTAATCAATCTCTACTCCAGTATAAATTTTAAACTGTTCTTTTGCCTGGTATAACGCAATCTCTCTTCCTGTATCTGTATATGGTCTACCATCTATTAAAAAATTATCAGTCTTTACATCAACAGGAGTAGCATTAAAAATAATTTTATCTTCGAGTTCTTCTATTATATTCCAATTTTCTCTTGTAATAACCTCAAATCTAATACCCATAACATTACACGTATATTGAATTGCCTTACTAAAACCACCATTACCTATAATATATATTAAATCAAAATTATTTTTTTTAAAATATTTTTTTACTCCAACCCAATCTGTATTATATCCTTTTAAATAACCATCTTTGTTTACTACCGTATTGATAGAACCAATCTTTCTTGCCGAATCTTCTACTTCATCAACATAATCTAATGCTTCAATCTTAAATGGCATACTCAAAGCAAATCCTTTTATACCAAGACTCTTTACTGCTTCGATAGATTTTTTAATATCATCTGAATAAAAGGATTTATATATAGCATTCATATTAAGTTCTTTAAATTCACTATTAAAAAATACACAACCATTGTTTCCTGGATTAGAGGAAAACGAACAATATATTTTAGTTTCTTTATTAATCATTTAATTCCTGTAACATTTGTTTTGATTTAAAAAATAATAAATCTCCAAATTCTTTTTCATGTAGAGGGGACATATTCAAAAATATAAGAGAAGTAATAGTTTTAACCTTGTCTAAATCATATTCATTATCTACAATCCACTTTTCATATACTAACTTAAACCGTTCTAACTTAGAATCAGATTTATAATCATAAGTTACCATTTCACTATCACCATAACAAGAAAAGTTGCTACTGTCTTTCATTAACTTATATGACATTAAAATCCCACCATACATTTTGGATAAATCATAATAAACATCACCAACATCCTTTCCTGCAAAATCTTGTCTCCAATCCAATAAACAAAAGTCTCTATCTTCTGTATAAATAACATTATCAAACTGTAAATCTCCATGAAATAATTTAGTTGGTATTCCATCACTAAGACTACTCCAATCAAAATTATGTAACAAACTTTCAATAGTTTGAGCTTCAACACCATTAACTATATGACTACCCAAATAAGATTCATCTCTAACTGATAGAAACTTATCCAGTCTATCTTCCGTTTTATCTTTATAAAACTTTAAACAATCTTCTTTAATATCTACACTAACTGGTTTCCACATTTTATCTTTCATAAAATTTAAAAACTCTACCCAAACATCAATATCATTACAATCATACAAAGTACTACCTTCAACCCATTTATATGAATATAAAATTTTTCCACTATAACTTAACTTTGGAATTAAATCTTTTAATTCAGAAGACCTTTTTATCCGGCCTTTAATAAAATTTTCATCAGAAGATAATTTTATAAAATTATCATTAATTTTATATAAAAATTCACCATTAGTTTTTGGAATACTATAATCTACAGATTTTTCAAATACTTTTTTGGCTCTAAAATAATTATCAACTGTTCCTACATCATACCAATCAAAATTCTTACTTTTTATACTTGAATATTTATCAACATTATAATAAGCACTTACAATTTCATCACCCACCAACTGTTTCCAAAAGGTTTCATAATCATAAACTCCAGCCAGTCCTATAAAAGCATAATCATAACCATCCTTAGACTTATTCTTAAAATCAATTACACTTCCACCCTTAACATTTGCTGTAGAATATAATTCTGGTATACTTGTTGGATATAACCCTAACCAATTATAATCGGCTGATGGTAAATCATCTGTAACAACGGTATCTGCGGTTACCCAAATAAATGGTCGTTGTAAGTGTTTCTTTGCCTGACTAATTGAATATCCAGGTCCAGTTTCTTTTCCTTCATAGTTATCAACTGTAACATAGATAAAATTTCTATCAGGATGGGCTACATCACAATATTCTTTAACCATTTCACCTTTATATCCTAAAACCATAACAACATCATAATCTTCTGATGTTTTATCAATAAGATGAGATATAATTGCCTGGTTATTTAACGGTAGTAATCCCTTATTTATATGCTCTGAAAAATTCTCTAATCTACTGCCGATTCCTGCTGCTAATATACACAAGGCTGGTTTCATATGTTCATGTTCTATTTTACCACTGCCTCTACCAGAATCATCTGAAATTCTAATCACATCATCAACTTCGGGGGTAGAAACTTCTTGTAAAATTATATCAGTTATCGCTATGACTCTATGTTTCTTTGGTGGTTCTACGGTGAAGAATTCACCAGACTTCATTATTTTCTTCTCTACTACACCTTCATCATTTTCCAACCAAACTTCGGCAGTACCTTCAATTACATAATTTGTTTCTAATTTTTTATCATGATACTGATAGCTAGTTTTTGTTCCTGCATTTATATGGATTCTCTTATAACAATATTTATCATTTAGCTCTAACCACTCCTCTTTTCCCCAGGGTTTATATATTGTTTTCATGCTCTAATCCAACATTCCTATCAATATTAATAGCATACGCAGTGTTTCTATCACTATTCGATTTTTTATCATTTATAAGTATTCTGTCTCCCCCACCAAATCCCATTATCAATTGGTCGTAAAGTATTCCTGCTCTTTGTAATTGTTTAATCGTGGCTTCACGAGCACTCTCTTTTCTACCAGTAGTTATAATTATATAATACCCATTCCGATTCCAATCGTTAAGTATTTTTATAGTACCTGGTAGAATTTTCAATTCATAGTTTGGATCCTGGATTAATGTGGCATCACCACAATGTTTAACCAATGTCCCATCTAAATCACAAAATATAGTTTTACTCAATACCACTCCTCATTAAATTTTAGTAAATGATTTCCATTTCCACTTTCATCAAATACTTTAAAATCTGTATACTTCTTAAAATTAGATAAGAATATTGTTTTATTATCTTTTTTAATTTCTAAATAACTTATCTCACCTGTATAATATTGTCTGTCTTCAATTGGACACTCACCAAAGCCATAACCACAACCAACCCATAAGTAAGAATCTTTATACTCATCAACCATTTCCCCATCAAAGTAGGTTATAGATTCTTCAAACAAACCTTGATTTTCTTTTATCTTTATATATTTTTCCTTTAAATTACAAACAAAGTGTATTTTAAATGTATCGTGCATATACTTTGGATAAATATGTGTAAGTTTTTTTTCACCTGTTGTTGTCCATAATGTTCCGTCAACAAAAACATCTTTTATTTGTATTCCTAAATGTTTTCCATTTAATCCAACAACATATCCACCATACTTTTCATCTTTTAACGCAACTAAATCTGGCTTTATCTTTACTATAAATTCAAAACTATCACACAAATCAAACCTATTTGGTGGTGAAGTACATAGACCATTTTTATTGTTTGGTGGTATAAAATAAACATCGTCTTTATTAAGTATCATAATTTTATCTCCAAACACTCATTATACAATGGTTCTAATTCAGGAAATGTTTTACAGAAATCCGTTCCTCTTCTCTTATCGTGTTCTTGAAAAAATTTACCAAAATTATATCTATGATTCATTACTTGATTTTCTTTTTGTGGCCAAGTTGCAACTCTCCAATCCCATATTCTTTTTATTTTTTGAACTTCTATATCTGAATATCCAACATACTTATGTTCAAATGAAGGAATACTTAAATAGTCTGCCAATTGTGCCTGTTCAAATATATTTTTAGTCCATTTATCAGGTAAGACTTGTACAGTTTGATGTTCTGGATATCTTAAATAACTTGAATCTAAAAACACTGCAGATTTCCAATATCTATCTGAAGAACCATATTTTTCCTTTAATCCATATACACCTTCAATTAATTTATGATAATTAGGAACTGATAGTGCGTTATAAGTTGACATAATAGTTAGATTTACTCGTGGACATTTCTCTAATATCTTGTTCATATTATCCCAAAAACGATTAAACTCTAATCCATTTCTTGTATATTCTGCTTGTTCTCCCCAAGTATCAATTGATGTAAAAACAATAAACTCTCTTACTCTTTTCTCATCTTCAATTTTTTGTACCTTTTCTATAAACCTATCTATCAATTCATCAGGTACTCCCAAATTACTATTAATTGCTAATTGTAACTCTTTATTTGGATTTTTATTCTCAATAACATAGTCCAATACATTCCAAGTATCTTTTGATAATAGTGGTTCTCCTCCAGTTATTCTAAAAGTATGTAAATCTCTGTATAATTCTGGCCACCATTTCCAAAATGCCTCTACATATGGATTTTTTTCCCTATGTGGAATTGGCATTTTATCTTCTCTTTCTAACCACATATTATCATTAAAACTATCTGTAGTGGGATAACCACCATGTTGTTTAACTTCTTCCATCCAAGTAGATGAATATGCTGGCCCACAATAACTACATTTAAAATTACAAGCATTCGAAAAAGAAACCTCAACATATTTTGGATTGAAATCCTCTCTCCAATTAGACTGAGTTATTTCATCAAAATGTGGTAAAGACCAACTCTCAGAAGATTTAAAAACTCTATCTGAAAATCTATCTGACGTATCCTCTACATTCCAACAATAATCACACTCAACTGGTCGTTTACCCGTTAACATTTCATGTCTTCGTGTTTTTTTGTATCGTGTATTATGTAGAGCACTTGGATTTCTTTCAATTTCTTTCAAATTGGTTTTGTGTGTTCTTGGATGGTGACATGAATGATTATGACCAGATTGTAACTGAAGTGTTACTTGTGTCCATTTTGCCAAACACATACCTGAACCTACTTCATCGAGTTTTCGTTTGTTCTCTATATAAAAGGGATTATCTTTGGTTACATCTGTCATTAAAACCTCACATTAATTATCTTGTGTCTATTATAAATAGTATCAGTACTATCTATTTCATATCTCATTTCTTTCAAACCATATTCATCACCATCTATATCTATTATATTTTTTTGCATTTTCTTTTTATATATAACTTCGTTTCGAGCAGTTGCTTCTGGATCCCCAGCAAACTTTTGATCAACTATACCCTCATCATCATGATACATACACTCCATTGTTCCATATCTTCTATCTGGTACGATTGTGTTTGGAATTTTTGTAATATCCTCTTTAGTAACTCTTCCTTTTCCAATTACCAACTCACCATGATTTTCATTTCCACTCAAATCTAATATTTTTTCCATTCTATATGATTTATTTATATCGTAATGTAATACATTTTCACCTCTAAAATTAAACATCTTTAAAGATTGAAGTTTACCTTTAAACCAATGTGTTTTATGTGAACCTGGTGAATTTCTACCAATCCAAAAAGGAACTCGTCCATATCTTTTTAATGTATGGTCAACTGGTAAAATTGATTTTTGTTCGCCATATGTTTCATCATAAATTATATCATTAATAGAGATAGTTCTCGTTTTTTTATTTGTATTAACTTTCACATTAACTTTACTCCATTGATTTGGATATCTCTTCATCCAACCATAATACAATTCGTTTCTAAAATTCCAAAGTGCGTAAGAATATGCGTTAGAATTATTATACGATATATCAAAATCCCAACCCTTTTTAGATATAATTGGATATTTCAAATATGGGATTTCCTGTCCAATCATATGCTCTTTATTTTCATTCTCTATCTCACCATAAACAATCATTTCTATTTCAAAAGATTTATTTGGAATATGAATTAAACTATCACTTGGTGATACTTTTATATAAGTAGAATTTCCATCAAACTCCAATACCTTTGATCTACCAGGGCCCTCAATATAACTTGGTTTAAAATATCCTTTTCTTATACATCTCCAAAACAAGTCATCATCTTCCATTCCCCAACCCCAATAATTAGTATGATATCCGTTAACTTGTTCGAATTGTTCTGTAGTGAACACTACAACTCCACCAAAATAATGAATATCTCTTAATGTATTATCCCATTGTGATAGATAAGTTGCTATATGTTTTGGTGTATCGCCTGGATGTGAGTAATCTACATCATCATGTGGTAACATATCGACATCATGAAATGCCATATAATCACAACCATCTTCTTTTGCTGCTAAATATGCTACGTTCTTTGTCCCTGCACGATTAAACTTTTTATCATCTATTTGGTGTCCAATATAACACCTGAAGTCTATATTCCTATCGCCAAAGAACTTTTCCAAATGAGGTACTAATGTATCCAAATGTTTTTTTCTTACACCATCTCCATTATCTCGATATGGAATACATACACCTAACTTCATATTTTTTTATAACCTTCTAAATTCTCAATTGATAAAAATGTAAACTTTTTATCTTCTGTTTTAGAAATAGTTTTAAATATCAAAGTAGACAATCCATCTTCTTCTAAATTAGTTTTATTTTGTAACACCTCATTATAAAATCTAACTTGATTTGAACGAGTTGATTCAGATTTCCAGCTACCATCAAAATATCCTTCAGGTTTGTGTTTAATCATTTTAAATGTAGAATTTCTTCTAATAGGTATTGCTATTTTTTTTCGTTCAAGTTCAAGTTGAGATTTAGGTATACAATTATAAGTTACTGCCTGATAGCGTGGGTTTACTAAATTCATCACTTTCCCCTTTTCATATTGAAACGAAGTATTTAACTTTAAATGTTTAAAATCAAAATATAATTTTAACTTTTTTGAAGAACTATAGTCTCCACTATCACATAAATAACCCATACCTGGATTTTTGGAAAGCTCTTTAACTTCATTTACAGCAAGAGATTTATCCCAATAACAAAAATCTTTTATAAATCCACGAAAACTACGAATATCAACATCTTCCATTTCATCTATACCAGTACCAATGAAAAAGTTTTCTGGACTTAAATCTAACAACTCATCAATAATTAATGTACCTTCAATTTCTTTTCCATCTTGATACATCATTAATACGCCAGATTCTTTTTCATAAGTTATTACAATCTGTGTTAAACGTGAATAATCATAATTGGAATCAATTTGAAGTAAATTTTTTCTACTATCCCAACACTCAAATTTATAACGATTGAATGAATTAAAACTTATTGACGTATTATATCCTGGTATAGAAAATACAGAATACTCGTCATAAGGTTTTTCATAATCACAAATTATCTCATCTGGTTTAAATGTGATTTGTATGGTAAAATCTTCTCTTACATTTATAATATTTGGACATTCAACATAACTTCTATCTCCGTGTAGATAAATACCAGAAGTTAAATGTTTTGGTACTTCATAATATTCAAAATCAGTAAGAACATTAGTTTCTGTTAATCTCATTAATAAATCATCATCTTCAAAACCCCAACCCCAATATTCATTTGAATATCCATTTACTTTTTCAAATGTATCTACTGGAAACATAGTTACGCCACCAAAATAAGTTTTGAATAATTCTCTTTTTGAATTTGTGAAATCTGTGGCAAGATGAAGTGGAACTTCCGAATAAGAATAATCTACATCAATTGGCAGCATATCAATATCATGAAACACAACATAATCACATTGTTTTCTTACAGCATGTTTAAAACCGATATTTAATAATTTACCTCTATTAAATGGTAAATCATCGGCCTGTTCAACTATGATTAATTCATAATCTTGATTTTTTAGATAATTTGATATAGATTCGCGAAATCTTCTAAGATGTCCCGGCCTTTTTCGGTAGGGGGCGATGATTCCAAGTTTCATTATTTATCTTCTACTTTTTCTTCACCTCTATTTAGAAACTCTGCCAAATACCATTGAGTTCTATCACTCCACTCATCTTTATCAATATCTTCAAACCAAAGTGTTAATGCATCCAAAACATTAGCAATTTTTTCTAATGCCTTTACTTTCCGTTCTTCTAATAATTGTGTATTTGTATCTTTAGCCATAATAATAACCCTTATGTTTTATATAACTTGTCTAATATAAATAGACATTAAAATTTTCAAATTAAACTTTATTTAGTCCTTGTCAAAACCCCACCAATTTCTAACTACCCAATCTAAACTAAACTTCCGTTATTTTCTTTCTCAATCGAGGCCAATAAGTATAAGTATGATAACTTGGAATATCTATTCTCTGAAACATATATTCTCTTTCACTTAAATCTATTTTATAATCAAAGTGTTCAATTGCAGATAACATTTTTCTATATTCTTCTGAAAAGGATTCTACTAATTTAGATTTACTTACTTGTTTTAATCGTTCTAATACAGAATAATCCCATTTAAAATGATGAACTTGTGTAAAGTTTTTTTCTATTGGATATCTCTTAGGATGAGAAGTTCCCCAAGAGGGTTTTCCACCACCAAAATCTACATAATGTTGACCTGATACTACATTGTGCTTCCCCTTCATTAAAGTAACTTTATTAGGATTGGCTAAACTCAACGGATAACGAAAAAACCCAGCATTTGGCATTTCTTTCCAAATATCACTATCATCATTTATTTTCGGGAATGTACCATTTTCTCCAATTCTATCTACAAATCCACCCGTGACAAATTCCCAACCATTATCTTCACACTCATAAACTATATCTTGAATTGATTTTGAATATAATTGTAATTCATCATCATCTGCAACTATCCACCAATCATCTGGTTTTAATGATGTGGTTTCATTATAAATTTCTGTAACTTTATTCCAATTAAATGGTTCTTCTATTACAATCTTATGTGGTTTTAAATTAAGCTTATCTAATATAGAAGTTGCCTCTTCTATTACTGGGTCATCTTTATGGTGAGCGTAAATTACTACAAAAAAATCCTTGACATATGGATAATAATGTCGTAACATATGGTATAACATTGTAGTATTGTGTCCACATACTGTAACTAAATTCATGTAACTCCTTTTATTCTCCTTGTTAAATATTCTGCCAATCTTCTATGTCCACCCTCTGTTGGATGATTTCTATCATTGACTAATTTTCTAATTTTGTCTGTATTTAATAAAGTTTTTGGTATCTTCAAATTATAATCAAACTCATCTCTTGACAATGGTATGAATTGGATTAATTCATGTCCAAATTGTTTACAAACTGAATCAACTGACCACATATACCTTATTAATCTCTCTCTCGAATCTATTTCGTTAAAATTTTCCTTATAATATCTTTTTGAAAATTTATCTTCAAATGTTGGGACTATACCTGAATAATAATTTCCTTTTGAATACCAAACCTCAGTTCTAAATGGAAATGTCCATTGTATTATGTAGGTAGTGGACTTATCATTGTTGAGTAAATGTTTAAAAAACATCCTAAATATTCTATCATTACTTCCACCTCTCCAACCATAATTTTCAACATCACATTTTAGTAACTCACCAATTATGTATGGATAACTTTTCTTGGATGGTTTATGGTATTTTTCTTTTTCTGGCATAAAATTTCTTTTATCATCAAAGTCCTCATACCATTTTGGTAAGTCGTTTAATTCGTCACCAAATGTAAATGAACATCCAAACGCAACAATCATTTTTTTCTCACAATCGTAAGTCCTGTACTACTTGGGAAATCTTTTCTAATACCATGATTGAAAAAATTAATTACTTCAAATTTTCTCTTATCTATTGTTTTAACAAATTCACTTGGGCCTGATAAATCATCACCCTCGTGTCCATCTATCTCTACGAAATTTTCCACATAATTTTTATCTGTATCGTGTATTGTAATAATTCCACCTTTATTCATTCTTTGTGAATATAACTCAAAATCCTTCTTAACTCCATCAAATGTATGGTCAGCATCTATATGTAATAAATCTATTTTAATATCTTGTTTTACAAAAAAATCATAATATGCCTTTTCTGTAGTTTCTTTTATAAACTTTGGATGAAAATGTCTACGTAATAAACTATCTTTATCTTCCCAATTTGTTTCTCCGTTAAAACCATTCATTGCATCTACAAGATAAGTACTTCCATTATCTCCCCATTCCATACTTACTTCTTCATAAAATCCTTCTTTTGATAAATCAAATCTTGCCTGTGTCATTATTCGTGGTATAAATCCACCACCACTTCCTAAACAAACTAATGTTTTAAATTTAAAGAATTGGACTAAGGTATAAATAATTAAACCATCACCAAGATGCATATCATCTGCACCATGACTCCAACGATAAGGAACTTCTTCTCCCTCATTCGTTGTTATATAATTTTTTATATAATTATAATCTAATATTGAATCGCCCATAAAACCTTTTATTTAATTATTAAAATGGATTATCGTTACTTCCTTTATTATGTACCAAAAATGTTTGGCCAAAATATACATCCAATGGTTCAACATCAATCTGAACTACTTCAAATCCATCTTCATTATCTATAACATTTTCTAAAGAAGTAATCTCTACTTCATTTCCATTTTTGTCCATTACATTAGCACCAACTTTCATATTTGGAACTAATTGCCACATCCAAATATCTTCATTAATTGGTTTATATAGCATTTCATGTTCACCTGTAATCTTCTCTTGCCCATCATTTATATTCCAATAATTGTATGCAAAATCAAAGTTAATATCTTGAACACTTGCAGAATGTTGTGTGAATGTTTCTGTTTTCTCATCAGAAAATCTACAACTTCTCCAATCATCATTATCTTCATCTAACTGGCCGGGCATATTCATTGATAATACCCAATCTCCAATTTGTAAATCTTCTACATTTTTAGTAGTTCCATCTGCCATATCTATCGGTGTACCTTCTAATAAACAACTCGGTGAACCACCATAAGAGTCTACAATAGTAATAGCTTTTGTTTGTGCAGTATTATAATTTGTTGAGTGGTCATTATATCCATCTGATTGACCATCTTCGTGAAACACCCCCGATACAATAGCACTTGCATTATTAGTTCCTGCTGGAAACCAATCACTATCATTGCCCGTACCAGTATTTGCATTTGAAATTGCACCTGCAGTATACACAGCAGTATAATCTGAACTTCCTGCTGGTGCTAAAATCGAACTATTATCCGTCCAAGTAAAATTTTCACCACGATTGCCTATTCTTGATAAAAACAAAGCTCCTGCATTACTAAAATTCATTGTGTAGGTTTCTGAAGTTGATTCCCATAAATAAGCATATCCAGTAACACTATCTATTGAACTAATAGAAAAATCACTCATCGATACTTCAGTTGATGCACCTTTAGCAGCAGACATAGAATATTCGGCAATATACGAATCATTCCCATCGATTGCCCGTTTTAATTTTCCTAATGATAAATTTTGATTTGCTGCTGTTGACATTATCTTTCCCTAAATTAATTCAGTAATAAATATCACGCATTGTAAAGTTTTAACATTTTTTCTGTCCATTCTTCCTTATTATCAAACTTGTCAGTTAAATATTCTCTCAATGGCCATAATAAATTTCTTCGTTCATCAAGTGATACCTCACATAACTTTCTATATTGTTCATGAAACTCTACTGGATTGGAAGCTCTAAATGGATAATCATATTCGGGTAGCCAATCTCCTGCCAATATTGGAACTTTTCCATAATCAATTGCTTGAAAAATACTATATCCGAATGGTTCTACAATATGAGCAGAATGTGATATTCCCCAATCTCTATGATAAAATCTATCTATATTTTCATATTTGAATGTAAAAACTTTCCATTTAGAAGTATCAATTCCTATATTTCTTCTCCACCATTGAACATCTTTTGGATCTGTAAAGAACTCACTATCTATTCCTTGTAAAAAATGTGGGCACTTCCGAGTTTCACATCGAGAAGCAAATCCTACTTTATTACTATCTGTAACATCATAGTTATGATTAAATTCATAGAAGTTTGGTATGTGTAATATTTTATCATTATGTTCAGTTTCCAACTTAGGTTTATTAACTCCAATCCAAAATGGTTTTTTAGCATATCCAACTATTTCAGTTTCCCAATTGGGAGACATAGCAAAATTAAATCCTGTTTTTAATCCTAAAAGAAATGGTGCTTTTAACGCACTACTGACATCACAATGAACTGCATTTGTATATATCTTATCTTTATTATCTCTTATATATCTATGTGGATGATAGTAACCATGTAGTATATGTATTCTACGAGCCCCATTTAAAATCTCACCAAATTCTTCTGGATCATCACCTTGCCAATAATGTTTTAATTCTGTTTTTAAAACATCTTTATAAGTTCTTTTCTTTTCAAATTTATCAGTAGTTTCTTTGAATCTATCATTCCCATCAATCTTTTTCTTAAAATCTTTATGTTGTTCTTTAGTCCAATCAACTTGTTCTTTAGTCCATTCAACTATTGGTTTATTTCTATGTATCATTAATTTTGGAACAACTTTTAATTTTGGTGCAATCTCTTCTATCCAATGATTTACCCAAACATCAGAACCACCACCTACTAAACTTCCACCACCTGTGCTATAATAAACATCGTATTCTTTATTAATCATTATTATCCTCTCATTATTTCACTAACAGTTATATCTGAGTCTGTATTAGTAATGGAGCCCAATTGAATCATTTGTTTAATTTTTATAGACCTTCATTATGTACTACTATTCCATTTGCAAAGAATGTATTTCCAGATTCAAGTCCATCTATAGTATATGTTTGTCTGTTTCCTAATTCTTCTCGAATATACTTTACTGTAACTTCTTCTAACTTAACACCATCATTATAATAACAAACATCTCCAACTTCAAGTAATTCTGTATCTATATCATATCGTTCTTTTGTAAGTTCTGGTCTATGAGAACACCAACCTTTATCTTTTACATAATATGGGTGGTCAAATGTATTTTCATTAACAACATCATTATTAAATCTAATAAGTACTATATCATCATGTATTGGATTAGCAACTGATATTACTTTTGTATTTCGTATTTCTGTAGTTATTGTATCATATGTTTGTATTAAATCACCAATTTTAATATCTTCTATTGGTAACTGAGTACCATCTGCCATAGACACAAGTGTTCCCTCAACAAAACATTTATTATGTGCTAAAATGCCCGAATAGTAGTTTACATCTGTATCTTCAACATCTATCCAACCAGCGTCTAAACTACCACTTACATTTTCAATTGATATAATATCTACTTCATCTAAATTAGAATCAAATAATTTATCATTTAATGTAAAATCAGAAACATATTTAAATTTATAAATGTTATTTTCATCCTTTACAAAAATACCGTGTGCACTCGATACCTTAAATTCATAATTTGAACCAGAATTAATATACCAATAGTTATCAAATGATGCTGAAAAATGTGTATCGGTTACTACTGAAGTTGTTTCTGTACTTCCTGTAATATAATTTGATGTCCAATTCATATAATCCGATTTAATATCTGTATCTGGCATAGTTGGTATGTTCCAAGATTTTACTACATCTCCAATTTGTATTTCGTGTAATTTTTTAGTAGTATTATCTGATAATAAAATTAATGAATCTAAGTCAAAACATCCTTGATTGGCGGCTAAAACTCTTAATTGATCAGATTGACTAACTCCATTATAAGACAATGTTCCAGTGGTTGATATAATTGAACCTTCTTCGTCAAACCCTGAGCTTGCCTCATATGCAAATTTAATTCTTTGTCTTATTTCCGTCCCAGTATAGCTACCAATATTTGTATTGGATGTAGTATAACCTGAATAACTAACACCACCATTAGTACTATATGCATAAGAATATCCATCGGTTAGTGATAAATTACCTACAAGTGATAATGTTGCTGTAGGTCCATCTGGATTTGGATTTGTAATTGTAAATATTAAATCTCTTGTCTCTGACGCTGGTCCAGTAGCCGAAGCATCTGCTATAGTTGTAAAATCTGAAGGACTATTATCTGATATAGAAGTTTCATTTATTGTAAATGTACTACTATCACGTAATGGGGATCCCCCTACTGTTTTAAATACACGGAACTGATAATCACTTGCTCCAGTTAACCCTGTGGCTAAAGTAACATTCTGTGTATAATCTCCACCTTGATAATCTGTAAAGAAAGTGGTTATCACGTGTGGAGACCTAAATAATTGAATAGTTAGAGATTCATCGGGATCAAGATTTGTACTGGTATAAGTAACTTGGGCTACCTCACCCTCAACATATGAAGATTGGTCAAAAGTTACACTATCAATTGTTTCTGGAACTGTTCCCATTTCCGTCACACTTGAATTTGAGTATGAAGTAGTTGTTGTACTTGTAAAATCTGTAGTTTGAACTCGTTCTGCCCGTACTTTCACATAATAAAAATTATTGGTAGCAACTATAGTCCGAAAATTTGCATCACTTGTTCCTACAGAGTCTTCACCACCATTGTAAACAGATGAACCACCAGAATTCGTTGTTGTAGTTACTATATCACTACCTTCTTGTACACCGGTACTATTGTTAATTACTTGACTTCTAAATTGAGTTTCATTTGTTGTGTTGTCAGTAAATCCTACATATACCCGAGTTGATGCTGGGCTATCTGTTCCAATACCAACAGATGGAACACTTCCAGCAACAGCTTTGGTTGTTACTGTAAAAGCATTATCGCTAATTGCATATTGAGTTGATGTGCCAGTTTTAAAAACAACAATATCATAATATGCTCCCTCTAACACCATATTACTTTTACTGAATGTTTGAGTAGTAGCTACATTTTTTGTTGCGACAACATTAGTGTCAGTTTCATAAACAGTAGCTCCTCTTTGAATTTTAACATCTAATTCAGGTGAACTAAAATTAGGTGTTGTAGTACAAGTTACTGTACCACTTGTTGTTGATGCCCAAGTTGTTGCTGAAAGATTTGCTATTGTTACGGTTGGGTTTATTGTGGTTGCATTCACTACTGAGCTATTAGTGGAAGTGCCAGAGGTTGCTTGTGAACCTTGTAATACACTACTGTTCGAAGAACCGTTATAAGCATATAGTCCATAATAATATGTTACACCTGTAGAAGTTGTTGCTGCTATTTGAAAATAATAGGCTGTATTATTAGAAAGTCCTGTAACAGCAAGTGAAGTTCCTGATGTTGCAATTGTTGATGGGCTTGACATATTCGACGCAGTAGACTGTTTTACTGTAAAAGAATCTGTAGTAGATAATGACCAAGACAAATCTATTCTACCTAATATAGTTGAAGATACTGTTGCAGTAAATGCATTTACAACTGGTGTTCTGGTAGATAGACTCGTATTTGTATATGAATTTCCTGCTTGAGTAACTATAAGACTATCACCACTATCCGCAGCACCACCTGTATCGCGATACAATTTAAATCCATCTTCTATTGCTGAATTGTCTGTCCAACTTATTACTATTTGAGAAGTTGTTACACTACTAAAAGATATACTTGTTGGTGCTAATGGTTGTGCATTTGCATCTGATATATAATTAGCCGCTAGCAAATTTCCACTATTGTCTATATATCCTATATAACCACTCTGCATATCCCACCATTTATTTCCACCTTGAAATCCTGATCCACCTTGAGATGACAATATTGTTACTGTTCCAGAACCCAACGTTCCTATATAGTGCCCTGTGACTGAATATACATCTCCAGCTGGAGGTGTTCCAACAGCTGCAGCTTCTTGAGTATCAAATCCAGAATTTGCTTCAAGGAAAGTGTATCCACCAAGTGATACTTGTGTGTAAGATGCTATAGTAAGTGATTCTTCATAAACATAAGTTCCAGTACCATCAGTTACTCTTAAATATACAGTTCCTGCTGTAGATACCATCCCTACATTAGCAGCAGTGGGATGATCCCAAACTGTACCTGTTTTTTGTGTCCCACCTTCATCAAGATTGAAACAGTTAGCATTAAAAGCAATCCCACCAAGGTCATTAATTGCAGGTTCATATTCTCCTATTTCAGAACCGCCTCCACCAGATGCACTTCGCACCTGAACAGTAAATCCGTTTGAGTCGAATCCTTGCCAAGTTATACTTTTAATAAAAAGATCAGTAGTGTTTATGAGTATAGTCCCAGAAGTAAAAGTTATATCATAAATTCTTGGTTCATAATTTACTGTAACGGTATGAGATGTTGACGAAGTTTGGCCTACCCCGGCCGAAGTTGTTCCTGTAATAGTTAATGTAGTTAGTGATGAACCAACCCCACTACCACCACCATAAGTAGTAGTTGCTGAAGATGCTGCACTAAATCCATGACCTGTTAAAGAAGTTCCCGCTGCATATCCGTATGCAGTTACATTATCAGTAGGTAAACCAGGTGTTCCATAAGAAATAGATGGTGGATAGGTTGATGTATCATCTGCTTGAACATCTGAGTAAATAGTATTTACACTATTATTATTTATTGTATTTCTACTAGCAAGTAAACGAGGATAAATTATAAAAGTATTTGATGACAAATCAGATATACTTGTAGTTGTTCTATCTTCTGCTCTTACATAAGCAGTTACTGTATTTCTATTTGTAGCAGTAGTAATTGCCTTTGTTATTGTTGCGGCGACTGTTCTTGTATCAGTCAAATCTGTAGTATCTTCAACTAAAAATGTGGTTGTAGCGCCACTTGATACATAACCAATTTTTACACCACTTGCCATACCTTTAGATGCTACTGACATATCAGTAGATGTACCATCATTTACATTTGCGTCATCTGAACATACTAATGAATCTGTATATTCAATTCTATGTGTTACTGTAGCTGCAGTAGTTGAATTTCTTGCCTGTGATGGTGTACCATCTACTCTTAAATTTGCTGTAAATACTCCTGGACCTTTATACTGAATTGTAGGTGTTGAAGCTCCTGATGATAGTGAACTGCCATATGAACCTTCTCCATTTAATCTTAAACCACTACTGTCACCAGAAGATTTAGCAAATGTCCAATTGTAATCATTTAATGAAGTCGTATTTCCGACTGACCTATCTTGTGCAATAGAGTGAATCGTTGTTGAGGCAGCAACAGTTGTATCACTTATGGCGTCTATTGAAACAGCACCTATCAAGTCATGATGATTAAATGTAGTATCATCATTCACTTTATTAAATTGGTCATATTGTACTTGTACTCTATAACCAGTGCCAGCATCTAAAGCTAAATTTGAAAATGTAACAGTACCAGCACCACTTCTTGTTGTACTTGCATCTGTATTGTCAGAAGAATCTTGTAATCTAACTGTAAATTCCCCAGGATTACCATCTGTAGTAAATGCAACATCTAAATCTTCACCATCAACTGTATTGATATCTGAGCCATCAGTTGTAAATGTTATACCTGTAATAAGAGAACTTGGGAAATTTGCTCCCCACACCTCATCAATAGCATATGGTGCGGCTCGAATGGCATCTCGTTTAGAAGTTGTTTGTGGATTCACAATTGAACCCGATGATATTGTTTCAGATAAATCTTGTAAATCTATTGGAGATCCTGGAGTTCCAGCAGTACTATTTATATTCTGGTATAAATCTAAAAAACTGATTTCAACTGATGACCCACTCGGTAATGTAGCCATTACAATTCCTCAAATTTTTTCTTCAACTCATCAATTTGATTTTGTTGTTCTTGAACTGCACCGATTAAAAAAGTAGTGAGTTTTGCATAATCAACAGTTTTATGAGTATCACCATCTAAAAATTCTTTTGTATGTCCTATAGATACTGTTTCTTCCACTATTATCGGTATTACTTTTTCAACTTCTTGTGCAATTAAACCTGCATCATCTTGTTTATCTCTAACTTTCCAAGTAAATGAAGATGGTTTTAATTTTAATATTTTATCTAAATTATCTTCTAACGGTTTTATATTTTCTTTTAATCGTATGTCTGAACTAACTGTTGATGAATAAGCAGTGATATTATTATCAGCATGGAAATGTCCATCGGTTGCAAATCTAAATTCTTCTGTACCTGCTATGGAAACACCTATATTACCTAAAGAGCTTACTAAAAAGAAGCCAGTATCTCTATCACTTACAAACCCATACGCTGGTTCTGAAGCTGAACCGGAACCAATAATTATATTACCACCAGTTTCAGTTGCATAAAGTGCAAGAGTTCTATTAGAGCCACCCACACCAGAAACCCCTTCACTCATAAATGATGCTGCTATAGTCCCTGTACTTGTTACACCCGAAACCTTAACTCCAGTAGCTATGAGAGCACAAGATACACTTCCCACAGTAACTCCACTTGCATTTCCAAATCCTGAATTTATAGAGGATGCAGATATTGCTGTAGTAGCGCCTCCAGCAGTACTAATAATACTTCCACTTATATGAAATTGTGCTAATTTTTGAGAAGTTGCACTATAAGTAAGTGAATCATCTTGTCGTGCAATCATTTTTAATTTACCACCTTCAAATGAAGATGTAGTATAAGCATCATCCCATTCGTGTGCTATAGAACCATTAATAGACAACCTACCATTAGTCATATCTTGTGCAACCGCCTTTTCAAAGCTTATTATTGCTGAACCATTTGCTGCAACATATGAAGTTTGTTCGGTTCGAGTAAGTAATCGCATACTCTGGCTATTTTCAGGAGTGAAGAATGCTAACTCACCACTTGAACCTGATATAACTATTCTCTGACCATCGGCATCACCTACCATAATAGTTCCATCATTAACTACACTATCAATCATAATAGTGGTCGCATCTAATTCAAAAGTTTGAGCCTTTATATCTAAACTACTACCATTAAATGATATGTAGTTACTACTATCACCAGCTATTTCGAATTTTGGTACAGTTGAATCCATTCCGAAAATAATACCTTGAGTAGATTGGTCAAAATCACTAAAATCTTCCTTAGTTCCCATAACCATAAAGTTATCAACACTTCCACCTTGTATGGTTACTGCATTAGCAGAACCAATCGTAATCTTTTTATTCACACCATCAAGATTAATATCATTTGCACTTCCTAAACTCATAGATGCGTGAGTAGATGATATTTCTATATTTGCAGTATCTAATTCTAATGTTGGAGTTTTAATCTCAAGTGCACTATCATATCTAATATATGCGTTAGATGATTGTACAAATGCCCACTTCCCGGTATGATCCATGAATACACCAGAATTACTGGTATCAGTCACTCCAGTTGGGCCGCCGCTTGAACCCATTCGTATTGCCGCCCCAGCAGAACTACCGCTAATTCTTAATACTCCACTCGCATTTATATCTAAATCAGAAGATTTAATTTGAAATGTACTACCAGCTTGTCGTATATAATTACTACCATCTTTTTGTAAATTAAACTCACCACTACCACTTAGAAATATACCAGTTGATGATAAATTAGAAGGTATAGATGAACCTAATGCAAAATTTCCACCATTAACACTCTGTAACCGAATAGTACTTGCGTTTAAATCATAATTAGTAGACTTCATCTGTATGGTACTACCATCATAGTAAATAAAGTTGTCACCAGTACTAACAGATTCACCAACTCTAAACACACCAGTACCATCCATATAAATACCAGTATTAGTTGTTGAAGTTACACCTGATGCCCAAGTAGACGATACTCCC
>Ga0209402_10001327_pt1 | contig 27316 bp, 12 predicted proteins | sample ArcticOcean_MG_C_3_FD_187437 | JGI IMG/M metagenome (GOLD analysis project Ga0209402, IMG submission 187437) | Marine microbial communities from western Arctic Ocean - ArcticOcean_MG_CB8_126 (SPAdes) (version 2) | ecosystem: Environmental > Aquatic > Marine > Oceanic | place: Arctic Ocean... | reverse complement strand
AATCGATCGGTGATTTCCCTTCTTTTCGCCCGCTGCACCACTCGATGATCCAGCTCCAGACCGGCAGGCTCCTGCTGGCCGGATACATTGCCGGGCCGTACAGTTGGGAACATCGCGACGGCACCATGGTAAGCGTCCATCCCGATCTGCAATACGACGATGTTATGGCATACGGTACCTGGCGTGGCGAAAAGTTCGGGATCGAGGGGCACGGCCATGCACCGGAGATGGGGGCGACTGTCGTCTGTCGCTCGGATGACGAGGGGCGGAGCTGGACCAGGCACCCGGGCGCGATCATGGGGTGGTTTGACTTCGATGGCATCCCCAACGGCCATTGCGGTCAGACCTCATGCTTCGAACCGACGTTTGCCGAAATGCCCGATGGCAATGTGCTGCTGCTCATGCGCTCCACTGTCGGGCGCCTGGTTCAAAGCTACAGCACGGATGGCGGCGAACATTGGAGTGCCGTGGTACCGTCGAATCTGCCGAGCTCCGAATCTCCGGGTGTCATGGTGAGGCTGCCGGCGACGGGGGATTTGCTGTTGGTCTGGAACCAGGTTTCCCGTGATGAGATTCGTCGCGGTTACCGTCGCGGTCGATTGTCCTCGGCAATTTCCCGTGACGGTGGTCACAGTTGGAGCCTTTTCAAGACGCTGGAATTGAGCGAAGGTCTCGAGGACCTCGAACAGGTGCCGCCGGAGTACCCGATCCAGATGGTGCGCGCCCGTGACCGGGTCGGACCGCTGCCCGATGGTTGGGCGTACTTCCACTACGCCAACCTCGATGTGATCGGCGACACGGTGATTCTCCGTTACCCGCGCGGCGGGCCGCTGTTGGGTATTGCCGAACAGAACCTGCACAAGCAGGAATCCGTGATGCGCGTGTATCCGCTGCGGTGGTTCTACGAATAGATCCGACCCGGTTGCTTTCGGCAACGCAGGCGCCGGGGAATCTCAGGCGTGACCGCATGCTCTGGAGATTTTTTTGTATTGCTTCCCGTGGGCCCATGCCAGAGTAATTCGTAATGTTCGATAGCAGGCTATATTCCTTTGAGTTTGCCGATTGAACATTCCAAGACTCCACCATTCCATAGAGACCACCCATGGACGCGACCGAATTCAAATCGATAGCCGCCCTCGACCTTACCCGCGAGTCCGAACATCTGACCGACCGAGAACGCCAGCTCGTTGGCATGGCGGTGACCGCGACACGTGGCTGCCAGGCCTGTACCGGCAGTCGTATCGAGGCCGCGATGGACGCCGGGATTCCGTATGAGACCATCATTGCCGCTATCGACGTTGCTGCTGCGGTGAACGCCGGTGTGACCCTGCGCACTGCCATCTCCGGGGCCGAGCAGTACAACATCGATCAACGCTGCACCGGCACCGAGTGTAAAGCGTGAGACAGACTCGCAGCTAAGGGCATAAAAAGCCGCGCACGTTCATGATCATCGACATCCACACCCATCACTTCCTTGGTCGTGAAACACTGAGGTCACCGAAGCCGGTCGAGCCGCTGATGCGCCTGGCAAAGCAGGCGGGCGTGATGCGCATGAACCTGCTGGGCAATCTTTTTCGCACCGGAAAAATCCGCCCGCCCGCCCGTGACATCAAGGCGATCAATACGCTCACGATGCGCCAGGTCCGGGCGTACCCGGACTTTCTCACCGGTTTCTGCTACTTGAACCCGGTGCTGGACGGCCGGTTTCTGCTCGATGAGATCGATCGTTGTGTGGCGGACGGCAACCTTATCGGGCTGAAGTTCGAGATCGACCTGAACTGCCGTGACCCGCGTCTCGATCCGCTGCTCAATCGCGCCCGTGAGCTGGATATTCCGGTGCTGCATCATTCCTGGCACAACATCGATCTGGGCAGCCAGCCGTATAAGTCCGATCCGCCGGATATTGCGGACCTGGCGGCTAGGCATCCGCAGGTGACGATCATCATGCCGCACCTGGCCGGTGTCGGTGTTCGCGGTGTGCTCGATGTACTGCCGCATCCGAACGTGTTGATCGACACGTCCGGGGGCCAGTCCGTCGCGGGGCTCGTCGAATATGCTGTCGACCGCCTCGGTCCCGAGCGCCTGCTTTATGGCTCCGATGTAAAGGGCCGCGACTTCAGTTGCCAGATCGGCCGCGTGCTGGGGGCGCAGGTATCTGCAAAGGTGAAGGAACAGATCCTGTGGCGCAACGCTGCCCGGGTCTTGAAGCTGGGGATCACTGAATGATCGACGTCAACGTATCTCTCGGCCGCTGGCCGTTTCAGCGGTTTCTATTCGATGCCGCACGGCCGCTGGCACGGCATCTGAAGAGTTGCGGCATCCGCAAAGCTTTGGTTGCCTCGACGGAGTCGGTGCTATACTCGGATCCGGATGTCTATGACGAGGCATGCTTTGAGCAGATTCGTGCCGTTCCCGGTCTGCTGCCGGTCAAGACTGTCAACCCCGTACTGGCTACCTGGCGCACATCCCTGTGTGATTTTTCTGATCGTTACGAGCTCAAGGCGATCAGGCTGTATCCAAACTTCCATCGGTACGGTCTCGATGATCCGATGGTCAACGAGCTCGCCAAGACGGCAATCAAACTGAAGCTGCCGGTCATGGTTGCCGTACGCGTCGAGGACGAGCGCCAGCAGTATCCGTTGATGCAGGTTCCCGGCGTTCCGCTCGCCGCCATTGCGAAGTTCGCAGCCGCGCACCCACGGGCCAGGGTGATTGCCCTGAACGGCTACTTTCACGAGATCATTGCGGTCGAAGCGCAACGCAATTTGTACTTCGACATCGCCTTCGTCGAAACGACGGACACGCTGCGGGCGTTGACCGGGTATATGCCGGCCCGTCAACTGGTGTTCGGGTCGCAGACACCTTTCCTGACGACGAAGGCAGCGGCGATGAAAGTAGAGCTGGCGAACATCCCGCCGGCCGGCCGTGAGCGGATCGCCGAAGGCAATGCAGCATCACTCTTTCGTCTTGACCGGTAGAAAGAGGCGGACAGGCTACGGCAATTGAATTTGCATGGTCGCCGTGGCTGTTGTGCCGGTGGCGATGTCCTCGAGGTCGATAGTCCATTCACCGGCAGGATCGTTCAATGCCAGATTGAACGTGTGCGAGCCGCGCCCGTCGCCGGCAATGATATCCTTCGTATATTCAGGCCTTGGCCTGCCGTCGGCGTCGGTGATGCGGATGTATAGGACATGCCGTCCCGGCGTGCCATCGGAAACCTGCACGAAAGGCTCGATCGTCACGGTCCGGTTGTCCTGGCTGAGTTCGGCTGAAACCGCCGTGACCGCGTAGGGCAGAACAGCCAGCAGGACCGGTGTCGCTACGGCTATCTGCAGCTCGAGACGGTCGCTGTGACCGTGATACTTTCGATTGATCACGTCGTATATGTGGCCGGTCTCCGGTAAGGTGACGATGAACGGGCGCGGCGAACGGTCGGCAAAGGCGGACGGTTCGTCAAGCAGCCGCTTGTGCGAACGCAGCAGGGCGACAATTCGGGCCGGCCCGTCGCGAAAGGAAAAAATCCGGACGCGCGCTGTGTGGTGCCCGGCTGGTCGTGCCATTATCTGTGGTTCGATACCGGCTTCATGCAGGAAGCGTCCGAGGATCTGCTCCATGCCCAGGTTGCGTCCGGCGGCACGCAGGGTGAGATAATGCTGCATAGCCATATTCATCAGGCAGGTGCGGCCCTTGCCGTAGGTGTTGGTGATGAATACAGGTGTGCCCGCGTCGGTAACGGCCGATGGTTTCCCGTCTACCGCTGCGACTGTTCGATCGACAGGCATTGGCACGCGTTCACCTATATCATGGGACACGCCGGCGGCCGTAAACTGCAGGATTTCATCGACCGGGACACCCCAGGGATCTCGCTCGTCTTCCTCGACGTTCTCGTCGACTTCGCCGAGATGCCGCAGGTTGGCGAGCGTGACGATTTCATCGTGCAGCGACTCGACGGCCGAGCCGGTGCGCCTGATACCGAACACGTCATCGAGCGGACCTTGGTCCAGCAATTTGGCATGCTGGTCGAACACTGCCGGTTTGACGTCGGCCAGGACTGTGCCGCCGGCTTTGACGAACTCTTCAATCGCCTTCGTCTGCTCGGCGGAAAGGGCATGGGCAAACGGCATCACCAGCATCTTGAACTTCCTGTCCTGTAACGCACCGGCGGCGATTTCGGTGTGGTCAACAAAGACGTACGACAGTCCCATGTCGTCGAGCAGTCGGAGATTGGCCTCGGTATTCAACGCCCACGTATGTTCGGGTGATGCAAGGTATGTCGTCCAGCCGGGGTCCGTGTCGAAATCACGTGTTGGCACGGGCGGAGTGATCATGGCGGCATGCTGGCTGGGGCGCGAAAAGACGACAGCGATGTCACCGGTCTGGCGCTCGGCACCGAGCACGAGGCGGTCGATCCCCTGCTGGATACGGTTTACCGTGGCGGTGGTTTCCGTCAGGCAGGGCATGGGCCGCAGGTCCGGAGCTATGCCGATCGATTGATCGCCTGCCTCGGACCAGCCATAGGTGGAGAAAAAATAGTAAATATTGGCGCCCTGGAAGAGCATATACCATGGATAAAACCGCCGGTCATCGGGGTATCTATACATCGGATAAGCCCCGTACCAGCCTCCGAGAAACAAGTTTGGCCGTGCAAAGGATCGGATGATGTCCCACTTCCAGGCGTTGGGGTAGGGGGCCATCTGGTCAACCACATCGAGCAGCTGTTTCCACTCGAATCCGATCCAGCTGTTATCCGCCAGAGGCCCCTCGAATCCGACCCGTGCCCCCGGATCGACATCACGGACAATCGCCTTCGCATCACGGTGTGTTTCGACGAAAAGCCAGTCCATATACAGCCGGTGGTCGACCCAGCGGGGGTACTGTCCGGAAGCACGTGCATCCGACAGTGCCAACGGCATCGCCTCATTAAAGGACGTATACTGAGTTTTCCATGAGGCGTTGAGTGCCTGCAGGGTGCCGTAATGCTCGGCAAGATATTCACGAAAAGCAGTCAGGCATGTTGGCGACACACAGCCGTCGAGCGGTTCGCGCATCATGCCTTGGTCGTCACCGAGTGAATAAGCCGGCGGCGAGTAGTGTTTGTAGTATTCAGTCTTTTCCCTGAGCTTTTTTTCTTCGGACGCGAGGAACTGCGGGTTCGTCAGGCAGGGTTTACGGACGATCAGTCCGGTCTCGCCGCCAGAGTTCAAGGAGATGTGACGCGTGATATATGGCCCCGCCATCACGTTGAAGGTGGCCCAGTCGTCCATGTTCCCGCCGAGAATGCCGGTCCGCACGCCGTGCTCGGCCAGTAACTTGGCGGTTTGCCGCCGCACGAATGAAGCGTTGTTAGATGCCCAGGCGCCGTATTCGTACCGATCCGTTGGCGGTTGCGCCTGGCGAATGAGAACCGGGCGGATTTCCTGGGCAAGAACGGTGTCGTTTCTTGTCAGCGTTACCCAAACCTGGCACTGCACGGTAGAAACATCGGACACGTCGGCGGTCACGGAGTTGCGGAGTTGCGCTTCGGTTTCGCTCGACCAGACCAGCCGTTGGTGGGTGTCGTATACCTTCACACTCAGTTCAGCGCCGGCCAGGTCTCCCTGTAGCGTGACATCGATCGGCATCGGCTGAGCCGGTAGATATGATTTTTCGTCAGTCGTTACCGCAGCTATTGTGGCCCCGCTGAGGGAGGTGAAAAACCTGGTCCCCCAGTCGAGAGTCCTGCCGTCGTTGTCGCGGAGGATTACGTCGGCGTAATGCCTCCCCGATTTTAGCTGTGGCAGCTCCAGACGGATTCGGCCATCGGCGGATATTTTCGCCTGCGACTCATGCTCAACCGTTGAGAGAAGGTCACGGATACGTAACTGCACGGTGGCGTTTGCCGGCAGGTTTTCCGGAGCCACGAGCAGGTCGCCCAAGTGGGCGCCGCCGCCTTTTGTATTGATGTCGCTGCGAAGATCATTCCAGCCGGTCAGCTTGATCTCCGGCATGTTCCGTCCCGCCCAGAGAACAGTCCGGCCGACAAGCGAGCAGTAATAGTCGTAGTGTACATCCTGTATGCCCTTGCCCGCCTCGTGAGAACCCGGCGGCGAAAGGTAGCAGTTGGTAGAGTACACGGTCGGCAACGGCGAATAATCGAGGACGACGATGCGCCCGCCGATTTGCCGTTGATAAAACTTCGCGCCCTTGCCGATAAGTTCGCGCGGTTGCGCGGCTGGCATCGGCGGCAGGTGCCGGGTGGGAATGCCGTCTACAACCGCATGCAGCGAGTCTTCGGCTGCGGGTTCATGCGCTTCGATCAGCGTTTTTAGCTTTTCTGAAATCGTCCTTGGATTGATGATCACCAGACCGGATCCAGCGGCAACGTCATCGATTATTGCCTGCTCGACATCGTCCGGAATAATCGAGCTGTCCAGCCAGCCGATGACAATGACATCCGGACGTCGCGCTGCTTTCAGCGCGGCCATGGCCCGTTCCGTAGTCACTTCTTCCGTACCGTACTTTAACCAGCCGTAATGCGGGCCGTTTGTATCTGCCCACTTGTGATGGAAAAAGGTCATTACCGCGGCGGCGTCGAAGTCGAAACGCTGCTGTAATTCGACTGTGGCCCGCTGCGTCCATCGCGGCGCGATGACGACCAGCTTCAGTCGGCGCCCGGCATAGGAAGTCGCCCAGGGCGTGTGCGGCGTCACGACATCCGGGCGCAGCTCGGAAAATGACGGGTCCTCGAGCCACATCCGGTATTTGGGCAGCACATTCAATTCGGAGAGCCCCGGCGGGGGCGTGTCAGCCTGGACTACAGATGCCACCAGTATCACACCCCACAGCAGCGTTGTACGCAGTAATACAAAATTATCTCTCATCTATAGCCTTCATTTGCCGTTTTCTCCTCGCCTGTTGCCGCGGCTACTATACCTTGCGCCGGTGGAGCGGCAATAGAAGTGCTTTTAACCGTTTTTTTTCCGGCGCGACGGTCACCAGTTCTGCAGACCTCTGGCGACGGGCGGCACGCCGGCAGCCGGCGTATTGCTGTCGCGCTCCCACTGTCCGCTGCGATGGAAGAGGCTTTCGTTCCATGTCAAATTTTCCCAGTAGCGTCGGCGGTCGCCGTCCGGGTCGGGGTAGGCGAGGGTGCAGGAATAGAGTTTTGCGTTTTTCATGATGAACCGGGTCATGAAAGCGCCGCGGTAGTCGCCTTCGGCCTGGTCCGGGACCGGACCTTCCTTCCAGCGCACTGGCTGGTCCTTGCCGTTGGCGGTGATTGGGATGCAGTCGGCCCGGCTGAATCCGGGAATGGGTCGTTCATAGCCGTCGACCAGCTCGACAAGGATTGAACCGCCGTCGGCGTCGGCATTGATCAGCATACCTTGTGGCAGTTCCCGCCATGGCCCTGCCAGCAGTACACCTTCTTCAGCCCCTGCATCGAAAGACACCCAGTGATCTTCCGGCATGATCGCCAGCATCCCCGCGACGGTTTGCGAAACGTCGTTGTCGACGCTCTCGAGTGCCTTTTCATAGGACCAAGCCGTGTGCCGGCCGCGCCAGCCGCAATAGTAGATGTAGGTGTCGCCGTCGACGACGATCGGGCTGTTGGTCTGCGGAATGATCATGCCCTGGTCCGGTGCGCCTTCCTCACCGACCGTAATCACCGGCGATCGATCATCAGGGCGATGCCAGGTTCGGCCGTCGGTCGAGTATCCGAGCTGCAGGTCCATCAGGCCGATCATATCGCGATCCGGATAATCCGCCGGCGGTTCCTGGAAGACGCCGAGATCCTCCGAGCGCGGGTGCAGGTGCATCGTATTGAGGAGTCCTAATCGGTAGCCCTCGTATTCGCAAACCGTCATGCCGTGGATGTTGTAAAGGGTGGGCGGGTCGAGTTCATCGCCGGCAACCAGGATCCTGCCGCAATCCTCCCAGTTGACCAGGTCGAAACTCTCGTACAGCGAGATGTCCCGTGGCAGGTTTGGTACTCGCCGGGTATACAATTGATACTTGCGGCGATGGATGTCATAAAAGAACATGAAGACGCCATCACTGATGCCGCGCAGTACCGGGTTGACGAAGGAAGGACGATGCCACCGGATGCCGTCGTCGGAACATGCAAGGTTGAGTGATACGTGGTGTTTTGCCCAGTCGCCGACGTGCCCGGAGTCGTACAGGTTCGAGCAGTCGAAGATCATCTTGAACCGCCTGCTGTCGGGGGCGCCGGGATCGATGATCACCGATGGGCAGAAAGACTCCAGTTCGGCGGGCAGGATGTAATTGTTCGCGCTGCTTCCGAGGTGCTCGACCATGTTCAGAATAGGGCGGTCCCAGTGAAGGCCGTCGGCACTAGTCGCATACGCTGTCTTACACTCAGTAGCCCCCCAGCCCGCCATCCGGTTGGCGACGCGGTACCACATTTTGAACAGCTTGTCCTGGGGGTCGTACAGGACGTTCCGGCCGTTGAGATTGACGTCCTTCGTATCCCAGGGTGCATCGGGCACCATGACCGGTTCGGGATGCTTGACAGCCTGGTTGGTAACGCGCCGGAGGTTGTCGGACTGAACTACCGACGAATCATCGATGAACAGATACTTTTTACGGTATTCAGGTTGGGCCATAAATCAGCTTTCCGGTTTGAGGCTTCAGTCGGTTCGTTAGCCTACTCGCGATCTCACTGGTCATCGCTTCTTTCCATTGTTTGAATTTAGTCCAAATAATTGCGATTAAGAGTCGCGATGAGGATCTTACAGTTCAGAGTGTAGGGGGGGCGTTGTAACCGTGCCCGGTTTGGTTGCGGATCGTTGTCTTGGAATATAGTGTAGGCGTGCAAATGATTCTTCCCGGCGCGGCTGGGGCGTCAATCCGACTGGTCTCTCGCAAAGCAGGCAAAAAGGAAATTCAGATGAGTATGCACGCTTACCGTCCAATTGACGCCGACATGCCGCATTTGCGCGAGTCCGCGGACTGGGGCACCGACCCCGATAGCGGGGCCCGCATCATCCGGCTGACCACTAGTGTGGCGATGAGCCACAATATCTACTGCGAGCAGCCGTATGGCTCACCGGACGGTCGCCGCCTGATCATCTTCCGCACCGCCGACTCCCTTCTCCCCCATTGCCAGTTGTTGATAATCGACTTGGAAGAACGCGACACGACGCTGGTTGAGCCCGACGTACCGTCGGAGTCGGTTGGTCACGTGTCATGGGGCGAGTGGGTATACTATCCGATGCACGACGGTTCGTTACGCCGCGTCTCGCTGATGACTCTGACCCGGGAAGAGGTCCTGCCAGCCGGTTCGATCCCGGTGTTTCCTGCTTGTTGGATCGATTCAATCTCCTCAGACGATCGATATGTGATCGCTATAGAATCCGCCGGCGACTCCTACGTTACCAGTGCCATCGACCTGCACTCGGGCGAGCGGCATGTCCTCGCCGATGGCCCGGAAAACCGTAATCCGCACCCGCAGATGTCACTGGACGACCCGGCGCGACTGCTTTACCAGATGATTGGTGAGCCGAAGAGCGCCGGCGAAGCCATTCGGGTGGCACTTAATGTTCGTGACCTTGCCGGCGGCGAGCCATCACGCTTGCCGATCGGCGATCCCTGGACGGCAGAGTCGAGCGGGCACATGGCATGGATCGCGAATACCGGCCGTGTCGCCTGCGCAGTGAACTGGGATCGGCAAAACCGTTGCCATGATCCGCGGCATCCGGAGGGCAACCTGGTATACGCGGCACCGGGGGATGAGCGCCCGACCGTATTCCCGGCGCCCGACTTCGGTTTCTATCACGTGTCCGTGTCGCGCTGTGGCCGGTACTTCGTGTGCGATGATTTCATGCACTTCCAAGCCACCGGTCCGGTCGATGGCAAGGTGGGGCCTTGCCCGATTGTCATTGGCAACTTTGAAACCGGCAAGTGCAAAGCATTGCTGCGCGACTGCCAGAACTACGGCATTGCCGGCTACTCGCGCTTCGAGCCGAATCCGTACTTGACGGCCGACAGCCGCTACGTGATCTACAACGCATCGCCTTTCGGCACCATGCAGGTCTTCGCCGCTGAGCTGCCGAACGGTTTCCTAAGCGATCTGGATTAGAAACAGTGTGGGACAAGGGTGACTGGCAAAGGTGTCGGTGCATCGTAAGTTGGTCGGCTCGCGCATCAACAATGAACTCGAGAATCCAGTCATAAACCGGCTGGGTCTTCAAAGCAAGGATAGGGAAATGAGTTTGAAAAGAATCGTTCGGCCATTGCTGCAGACCGTCGTTTGTCTGATCGCCATAGTGTTTTGTCATGCGTCTGCGTCTGCCGCGGAGTTGGTGATCGCAACAAAGGACAAGGCGAACGCCGTGATTGTGCTTTCGCCGGACGCCGGCGAATGGGAGAAGGAGGGTGCGGACCAGCTGGTGCGATGCATCGGCCTGATGTGTGGCAACGCGCCGGAGCTCCTCAACACGCCGGCCGCCATTGCCCAGGCGCTGGCCGGCGACGCGCCGGTGATCGTACTTGGCCAGGCGGCGATCAAGGCGAAACCCGAGCTGGAGAAACGTATCGCAAAGGTTCTCAAGAAGAACCCCTACCTGCGCACCGACGGTATCGCGCTGGAACGTGAGGGCAATCGTGTCTACGTTGCCGGAAACAACGACCCCAGCCACTACTATGCGGTCGCCGAGCTCCTGCGCCGCTGGGGCTGCCGCTGGTACATCCCGACGGAAGTCGGCGAGTGTATTCCGGATGTTGACAGGATCTCTGTCGACCAGTTGGATCACGTTTTCTCGTCGCCCTTCGAGGTCCGCGGCTATTGGATCTCGTGGCTCGGTTCGAGTGCCGGTGTGAAAGATTTTCGCCGGCTGAACATGATGGGTGGTCGTGAAGGTTTCCCCCGCACCTCGCATGCGCTCGGCAAGTTTGTGAAGGGGTTAGCCGAAAGCACGATGAAGGTTCCGCTTACGGATCCGAATACCGCACAGCATGTTGTCGAGCAGGTCGAAGACCGATTCGCGGCTGGCGAGGGGTTCTCGCTCGGGATGGACGATGGCGCCTACGACTCTGATTATCCGCCTGACCGTGAACTGATGAAATTGCAGTGGGACAAGTACTTCATGCGCTGGAGCGTGTCGGACGCCTTCCTGGAACTCTATAACAACATCGCCAGGCTCCTGCAGTTCAAATATCCGGACAGCGACGGCAAGATCGGATTTCTGTTGTACGTGAACATGACGATCCCGCCGGTCCGCGACATGAAAGCCGAACCCTCGTTGTTTGCCGATCTCGCCCCGATCGATATCGATCCGATCCACGGGATGGATGATGTTCAGTCGCCGCCGCGCCAGGAATATCGTGACATGATGTATAAGTGGGCGAAGATTTTCGATGGACGCATCAGTATTTACGACTATGACCAGGGCATGCTCATTTGGCGGGACATCCCGAATCCGTCGCACCAGGCATTTCGTCAGGACGTCCAGCATTATCGCAAAGCCGGCATCATGGGGATCAATACCGAGAGCCGCAATGCAATCGCCACGACCTTCCTGAACCTGCACATTCGCGGGCGCCTGATGTGGGACCCGGACGAGGACGTGGATGTGCTGCTCGACGAATTTTACCCGATTTTCTACGGGCCGGCCGCCGAGCCGATGCGGATCTATTGGTCCACTATCTACGATGCCTGGGAAAAGACAATCGTCACAGAGCACGAGTATTTCGTCGCGCCGGCTATTTACACGCCGGCGGTCATGGCGGTCCTGGCCGAGCAGATCGCGGCGGGGGAGCAGATCATCAACGACCTTCGGAAACAAGGACGTGCGCTGTCGCGCAATGAAAAACTCTATGTCGACCGTATGCGTTTCACGAGCTACAGCTATGGAATCACGAAGGGCTATATGGATATGGTGCACGCCGCGGCAACCGAGTGTGAATACGCCAGGGCAGGCGAGATCGGCGTACGCACGGTCGCTCTGCGCGAGGAGATGTACCAATGGAGCGATATCTTCGCGACCTACAAGCGCATGAAGCTTACCGATGCAACACACTGGTGGCTGGGCGAGGCGAAGCAGTACCGGGAACTCGCCGCATATGTTGATGGAACCAGGGGGAAGCTGATTGCACGGTTGCCGATCGAATGGGCGTTGCGGCGCGATGTGGATGACGACGGGGTGGCAAAAGGGTTTTCCGGCACCGCAGACATCGACCTGACCTACTGGAACAAACACAAGGATTCGCTGACCCCGGACAACCGACGGCTGTATCCCGACGAATGGGAAATGATCCGGACCGATCTGTACGCCCAGGCACAGGGTGTCCGCGCGCCGGACCGCCAGAGCTATACCGGCACACTGTGGTACCGGACAGAGGTGGAACTGACCGCTGAAGAAGCCGCCGACGCGCATATCCGGTTCCCCGGCATCTTCAACGAGTCATATGTCTACATCAACGGCGATGAAGTGGCGAAACGCGAAAACTACAAAGTGATGTGGTGGCACAATGACTATGGGTTTGAATGGGACGTTGATACCGCCGGTAAGCTGAAGGCCGGGAAAAATGTGATCATCGTGCGATGCATCAATCCGCACCACTTCGGAGGCATCTTCCGGCGCCCGTTCCTGTACAAGCCGGTGGGAGAGGAGTGATGCGCCGCGGCGTCATGTGTTTGCTTCAGGCGCCGCTGAAGATCACGGTAGTGCCGATCGGACCCCGGCCCAGCGCTCGGCCATGCCGTCGGCATAGCAACTTGGCTCGTAGCCCATTAACAGATAGATCTTGAGGGCGGCCAACCGGTGGTCGTCCGTCCGCAGATAGATGCTGTCGTAGCCGATGTCGAGAAGCCGGCAGGTGACGGCTGCAGAGACCGCGCGGCCGAGACCTTTGCCGCGGTGATCGGGATGGGTCACGACCCAACCGAGCTCAGCGAGCACAGGAACCTGCGGACTCGGGTTGTGGTTGCCCACAGCGGCTGCAGCAAGGTCACCACTGCTCTCATGCTCGATGATAAAAAAGCCCCCGGGCACCACGCCAGCCACCATCGCTTCTACTGCTTCGGGTGATTGCCAGATATCGAATCCGCATAAAACAGCCAGGGCGCTATGTGCCTCTCGGTCTGCCGGACGATACTGCCGCAGTCGATACCCGGCAGGTACATTGACGTCCGGCGGATTGTTCCGGCGTTTTTCCGGCCAGGCCATGATCAGTTGCTGCCCGGCAGTCTCGGCTGTCTCGGCGGTCCAGTTGCGGGAATCGGGTACCGCGAGCCATTGCCCATCCTGTTGGATCGATTGCTGGCTGATCAGTCCCGGCAATGTCATGTCCATTGCTTCGTGGATACCGATCGGACTGGGCCGGCGTCGATGAACGGCATCGATGAAGTCGAGCACAGTGTACAAGTCGCCGCCGCCGTGACCTGCCTTTTCCGCCAGCGCCATGCCGGCTTTGTACCAATCCGGCAGATAATCGTCGACGATCGTGTCGAACCTTTCCCACTCCGACGCCGGCGGCTCGCGTTTTTCATCCGGCAACGCTGCTTTGTCGCCGCCTGCCGGATCGCGGTGCCGCAGCCAGATTTTGTCCGACTCGTCGAGGCCGCGCGCCGATTCGTAACAGCCCATTGTGCCTTGCAGCGCGTATCCGGCCATGTTGTGTGGCCGGTCGCTGAGCATGTCAACGCGAATCTTCACCAGCCCGCCGCCGCTCATCCGGCAGAGCATCAGACAAGTATCTTCGTGCTCGTAGGCATCGTCACGCGCGTCGCGATAATGATGGCCGCTGCCGGCGCACGACACGGATGTCACCCGCTGCCCATCGAACCACTGGAGGATGGGGCCCAGGCTGTGGGTCGGATAGGTGACGCCGTTGATTCCAGTCTGCCAGCGGCGGCGCCATTTGGTGACTTCATTAAGCGTTTTCAATTCGTGGAGGTACTCACCCTCGGCATAGTAAAGTTCGCCGAACAGTCCGGCCCGCACCATTTCACGGATCGCCACGTTGTTTCGCAAGTAGGCGTAGTTCTCACCCATCATGTAGACTGCATTACTGCGATTGCAGGCAAGGACCAGGTTTCGGCACTCCTCGATAGAGACGCCGGCGGTCACCTCCGAGAAAACGGCGATGTTCCGATCCAGTGCTGCGATCGCCTGTGGTGCGTGGAACTGCATCGGCGTGCCGATCATCACCGCATCGACACAGTCGCTGTCGAGCATGGTCTCGAAATCGCTGAACTGATGCTCGGCGCCATAGCGTCGGGCAGCGTCTGCCAGGCCGTCTACGTTGGTGTCACACACCGCACTGATGACAATATCGTCCGGCCTGCTGTCACACGCATCCTTGTAGCATGCACCGCGTCCACAAACGCCGACAATGCCCAATCTTATTCTTTGGTTACTCACCATCTGATGATCGACAGGATTTTTCTTTTCGGGTGCGGGCAAGGTAGCGAGTGTAATCCCCGCCACTTAATCTCATTTCCTTAATACATAGCCCAGCGCTACGAATACAAATCGGCACTGCTTCGGGCTTGAAATAGATCATGTATTTTTCATTCCAGTGTCAGTTCAACTGTTGGCGTTGCATCTTTCAGGTGCGGCCGAAACCAACTGGATTCTGGAGTTACGTTCAATGACTTGATCGTCTTGAATTCGCCTTTTTCTGCGGCCGGTACCAGTACCGACACCGTGTAGGTAGGGGGCCCGATGACCGTGCCGTCAGAATTAATTTTCCAGGCGTTCACGATCAATGACATTTGCGACCCGGATAGTGGCGTGAGATTGTTCTTGCGCACTGGTGCCGGCGAATTGCGGATATTCGGATCGATTGCCCCCGGCGCCAGGGAGGGTGGCGCTGGATTTGTCGTCTTAACGCCGACCCAGGCATTTTTCGGCACCTTGCCCTTGAGCCCGACAACCAGGTAGTACATGGCCTGAATCATCGGCGGCGGCGGCGACGTCCGCACCGAGCCATCGTCAGGGCGAAAGGGGGCATACGTTGGTTCACGCACGACCTGCACCGGGTTGAGCCCGCTGTTCAGTAACTCCAATTGCCCGTGATCGCAGGCAAGTACTTTTCCCTTCTCCGGAACTTTGCGTGTCACCCAGTTACTTATCTGCACGACGCCTGAAAAGCTGATGGATTTTTTACAGTTTTCCGTGATCAACCCATCGACCGCGCCGGTTGACCGTTCAAAGAGTTCGATACCGATTCTGGTGTTTCTAATGGTCATGTCCTGGATCATGAAATTCTTGCCCCACCAATAGAATCCAATGTTGCATCCGTCGATGACGTTCTGAGTTATGGCAACATCATTAGACGCAATACTATGGATGCCCATATTATATTTACCGATAATATCGTTGCCGCGAATTTCGGCCAGTTCACAGTGGTGCACCGTGATCGCTCCGTTTCCGAACCCATGTTGACTGTCGCGCTCGAACCGGTTGTTTATGACCAACGGGGTGTCACAACCGTTCAAATAGATATTGCTGTTCCCGCTGAACAGGTTCTCGGCGATATTGAGGCGTTCGTTGAATTTCGCGCCGGTATTGTCGACCGCGTGAGCGTCTATGGTCACATTGACGATCTGTGCGCGCTGAATGTCCAGTCCCGAGCCCTTCGATACGCTGACACTGGCGGATTTGTGATAGATTCTCTCGTCATTGCGCACCGATGAAATCAGCACATTCGGCTTTCCGTCTACAGTGTCCGTGCGTCCGACGACAGTCAGTGAACCGCTCTTTCTCAGTCTGAGGAGGCGAACCTTCATGGTGGCACCGACCATGCGCAGCTCGATCCGATCCTCACGGCTCGCAGTCCCGTCGAGGCGGATTGCCCCGTTCGACTGCACCAACCCGCCAAACGAGGCACGGATCCTGCCGGCCTTTGTCTTGAACGACAGTTTGCCTTTCTTGTCAATAAAGAGTTGACGGCACGTGACTCTGTCTATGTCATTGCGGTCGAAAATCACATTGTCGTCACGCCCGATAACAACTACCGCATCGGCCCCCGGCACCGCTCCGGTCCGCCACGTGGCCGGGTCGCTCCAATAACCACCGCCCCGGCCGTTTGAGTATTCTTCACGAGCGACCCCGGTTGTCCAGGCAATGAGGCAGGTCGCGATTACGATTAGAGATTTGTGAACAGGCATCGGCAAAAATAAGTAGAATTGGACTCTGCGTCCGTTCGATTCGACTCGGGCGGACATGGTGTTTTATACAAATACCATGGCTCGTAGCAGATGCATCCATTTTGTATTATTATCTGGTGCAAGCAGGCACATAGCCGCAGGACGGGATTCTCAACCTTTGCTGTTTTTCCGCTTGACCTTTGGCCTACTGATCAGCATACTTTAACATGCTACTTCATGAACGACTAAATATGATCGGCAACCCGCTTGCCGGGCGCGTCAATACATCATCGACCGGCTTCCGCGCCGCCACGTCGGCTGGGGATATCGTCTTTCAGCCGGCCGGCGTATCCGGCAGCGTCGAGCAGTTCACAGATGACGCGACCGGGCTCGCGGTTTCCTGTGACATCGAATGTCTCGACGAGACCCTGGTTCTGCGCAGTACAATCTGCAATTCGTCGGACGATCCCGTTACGCTCGACGTCCTGGCGCCGTTGCACATTGTGTTTGATCAAGAGCCGCGTGAATGGTCGCACTACCATGCCCAAGGGGGCATAACAGACTACCAGATTCCGACCAAGGCTTACGCCGTCAGGAAAACCTTTGAACTTACCCCGGAACTGCGGCTGGAGAGCCACATTCTGGGGCGTTCCTCCAACAAAGATTTGCCCTTGCTCATTTCGGTTGCGGAATCGCTGAAGGCTGGTTTTTTCTGCGGGCTCGAGTGGTCGGCGACATGGTCGATAACGGTTACAGCCAGGAACGACACACTGGTGCTCACAGCGGCGCCAAGGACCCACGCGCTGGTGTTGGCTCCCGGAGAATCGCTGCAACTTCCGCCGGCGCACCTTGGTTTTTTTGCCGGCAATTTTGACGACGGCACGAACGCTCTGCGTCGTCACATCTATAAGCACGTGTGTCCCCAATACCAGGGTAAGCCAACGCTGCCCCAAGTCAGCTACGACCATTGGTTCGGACTGCAGAACCTCAACAGCATCGACCTGATGAAAGAGCAGGCGGTCCGGGCGGCGGAGCTTGGCTGCGAACTGTTCGTGCACGACGCGGCCTGGTTCGCCGGGGGCTTTCCGGATGGTGTCGGCAACTGGGATGTCGTTGACCACGAAAAATTCCCCGACGGCCTTGAGCCGCTGGCGGACTACGTTCGGAGCCTGGGGATGGCGTTTGGTTTGTGGTTCGAGATCGAACGCGCTGCGCCGGGCACATCCGCAGTTGATAAGCATCCGGAATTTTTCTTCGAGACCCATCAGTTCACGGATTGGGGACCCTGGGAGCGGCAGCAGTATCACCTCGACCTGTCACGCACGGATGCCCAGGATTGGGTGATCGAGACGATCGGTGGCTGGATCCGGCGACTTGATCTGCGCTGGAGCCGCTGGGACTACAACATCGAACCAATGCCGTTCTGGGACATAGTCGATCGCTCGGGCAAGATTCAGTACGCCTATATGCAGGGACTCTATCGTTGCCTCGATGTGCTGATGAAGGAGCACCCGAGCTGGATGGTCGAGCAATGCGCCAGCGGCGGACGTCGCGTTGATCTGGGGACGATCCGGCGGGGGCACACGTTCTGGTTTTCCGACCACACCGATACAGCGTCCTGTTGCCGGCATATGCAGGCACGTGCCAACCGCTTTCTGCCGGGGCACCTGCTGAACTCTTCAGTCATGGTGCCGCATGGGCATGGTGACATCGGCTATGACGACACCGCTTTTCTCAGCCGAATGCTTGGCAAGCTGGCGTTTGACGGTGACATCGCGAGCTGGTCGCCCGTGGTCACCGGCCGCGCCCGTCATTGGTCCGGGGCCTTCAAGACGATCAGGCATCTGCTGGTCGAGGATTTCTATCAACTCACACCCGATCCACGGGGTGCCAATGACCTGGATGTCCTGCAGTTCGTTAATTCAACGGGCGCCGAAGCCGCGGTGTTCGCCTTTGCCGGCAGCCAGCCATGCGCCGAGTCGATCAGCATGCGCGGGTTGCAGGCCGATGCGAATTACCGGATGGTTCGCCTCAATGATGACGCTGCAGAAAACACTCTCGGGGAACAGTTGATGGGGGCCGGCCTTGCCATGGAGCTTGGTGCCGACGATGCGATGCTGTGGCATTTCAAACGCATCGAGTAGTGCGCTTGCGTCAGTGCCGGTTACAACAAACCCGACTGCCTGAAATCACCAAGGAGTAAAACATGATTGCACGACTGAGGTATTTAACGATAGGCGTATGTGTCGCAGTGGGCCTGGTGGCTCCGGGGAAGACCGTTGCCCAGAATGACGATGCGACATTGGCGCTGGCTGAACTGTTGGGGCCGGGTGCCGCAGGCTGGAAACTCACGCGTGCTCCAGCCGCCGGTATCGTCTCGAACCCGGACGGCCGGACCGGCCTGTCGCCAGGGCAGGGCGGTTCGATCATCCTGCAGGGCAGCGCCGATTACGGGCCGGGGATCGAGCATCTCTTGGAGGTGCGTTTTTTATCGACTAAGACCAGTTCCGGTACCGTCGATATCAGGATGGGACGCGACGATGCGGCGCCGGACAGAAAGCCATTGGCCTTCTTTTTGTCCGTGTCCAATGAGGCCAGCCTTCGTTACAGCTTTAGCAACCAACTGGTCGAAACCCCGGTACATGGCGTCATCAACGGCGAATACGAGCTGCTCGGGCTTAAGAAGCGCCAACTCAATTGGCCGGAGGATTATCGCAAACGCGTGGAATGGGCGTACGCCGGGCTGGCGACGGTCACGGAGCGGTCGTTCGCACTGCGCGTCACCAGCCGGTCCGACCGGGTGCAGGTCTTTCTCGACGACGGCCTGATCGCCGAGTGGTTGGTCGGCGACGGCGTTGTCAATGGCAGCGTCGAGATCGAGTTGCGGGGTGAAGTTTTGCTTAGTTCGCTGCAGACCCGCGAGGTGGATCTCGATTCGCTGTATCTTCCCGTTCCCCTTGATCATCATGTCAACGCCTCGGCGATAAACGGCGGCATGGTGGCGAGGGGCTCGCTGGCGACGACGGACGGTGCGGTGCGTGTTGGCGGCGTTCCGTTTCTCCTGGCCAGGCCCGATGCTGCCGGCAACGATCACGTCGATGTCGGGCAGAGTTGGTTTGAGCACGCCAACCTGGAGGGGTACCTGCAGAACTTCAATGGGCCGTTCGGCGGCCGCTGGAAGAGTTTCACGACCGCCAACCCGGCACGTCTTCAATTCGCGGTGCCGAAACAACCGTACTGCAGGCTGCATGTCCTGGCAGCGTCGGACGACCAGACGGACAGCCTGCCGGCGTTCTCGGCGCAGTTTTATCTGCCGGATTCCGGTTTTCCCGTCAGTGCGGAAGCGCCGGTGCCGGCTTTCACGGCTGATGCCACCAGTGTCGAACGCCTGCCGGTTGAACTGACCGACGGTACCGACGGAGCCCTGCACTTGGTCACCTTCGAACTGGACATTGATCAGATTGCCGGTCTCAGCAAGCTTGAATCGCTCTCTGTCCAGACCCGGTACACGAACGGACGGACCATGCTGGGGCTGGAGTTGACCAAATCGGTACAACTCTTCCGCAGCTACCCGGATCCGATTTCCTACAGCTTCCACGGCGCTGGTTTGCCCAGTGCCGTGCATGTCTATGCCATGACGCTGGAACGACCGCGGATCGAACTGGCGTTCGAGCCGGACAAGCTGGCCCACATCTGGGTGGCTCCCGAAAGCCCGTCTTACACGGTCACACTCACCAACCACACAGATGCCGCACGCACCGTGTCGCTGCTGCTGCAGACAACCAGCTACGACGGCGAAGAAGCGACAGAGCAGAAGGAAACGCGGACGGTCATGCCGGGCAAGACGATGACCGTGCCGTTTTCGCTCAGCCTGGAACGTTACGGCAGCCACACGGTGGAACTGACACTGGCCGACGGCGACCAGACCTGGACAGCTGGCCGGCGCCTGGCGTACCTGCATGCGGACACCCGTACCCGTGGCGGCTGGGAACGCGGCAAAGGCGCGCTGTGGGGGTACTGGGGCTATGGCAGTGGACACTATGGTGTGCCGCGGGAGAAAGAGCTCCGGATCATGGCGCAGGCGGGCTGTGAGACTATGTCATTCGTAACCTTCGGCGAAACGACGCCCGAAGTGCAGGCGATCGGCAGGGAGTTCGGGATGAAAACACTGCCCGGTTTCGAGGGCTACGATAAGTGGTTATTGGGACAATTCGGCCACAACCTCAAAGGGGGTATGGCGCCGGAGGAGGCGGAGGCGATACTGCTGAAGGAGCTGAAGTCGCGGAGACGGTCATCCAGCGATCTGGACGAGGCGCGGTATATCGGCTTTTTCCCGGAGCCCAATATCGGCCACATCACGCACGGGAACCTGCCGGTTTATTACGGCGAACCGGAATATGTTCCGAGCGATGAGGAACAGAAGAATCTGGACAATCTGCGTGATGCCTTCCTGCGCGGCGTCAAGATGGTGAAGGAGCATTGGCCGGAAGCCGAGATCATGATGCCCTGGGGGGATCCGATGTTTCTCCCGCTGTTCCTCCGGCAAGACCCGAAACTGGCCGACCTGATCGATGCACAGGGTATTGACGAACCGCTGTTCGAACGCCTGCCGGAAGCGCAGATCGGGCAGGCTACGGGTCACCGTAAATGGCAGCTGCGCCAGGAATGGAAGAAGATCGGCAAGGAGCCGGAGTTCATTTTTGTCGAAGGCAATTTCATCCCGGCAACGCCCGGCGGCGTCACCGTGGCGGAGCAGGCCGACTATGTCGTGCGCCATCTCCTCCACTTCCTTGCCTATGAAATGTATAACCTGCCGGCCGGCGTGACCGGTGTGAGCTCCGCCAACTGGTACGGTGAAGAACACTACGGCACCGGTTACCTGATCGACCGTCGCCCGTATCTGTCGCCGAACCCGGCGTATGCGACGTTCGCGACGTTGACCCGGCATCTGAACCGGAAGAATTTTACCCGTTACCTGCCGACCGGCAGTCTCTCGGTGTTCTGCCTGGAGTACAAGCATCATGAAACCGGTGAACTCACGTACGTGATGTGGACGGTGCGCGGTGAACGGCCCGTCTCCTTGAACGTCGGTGGAGGCGGCAAGCCGACGGTCTACGACCAGATGGACAACCGGATCAGGACAACGCGCCAAGGCGCCGAGATTCGTTTCACTGTTGGCTCGTCACCGGTGTTTATCGAAGGGCTTGCCGATGCCCCCGCGGTAGAGCTCGGGGCGCCGGACCATGCCGACTCAGTTCCTGCCGAAGTCACCACGAAGCTGACCAACTTCGGCGACGGAAACTGGTCGATCAGCGAAGCTCGTGACGAGACGTACGAGCATAATCATCCGCATCAGATGGCCCGATTCCAGGGCAAGATGCGTGTCAAGAAAACGCCGGCACCGAAGAAGCAGGGTGGCAGGGCGTTGTCGATCCATTTGCAGAAGCAGGACAAGGAGCGCGTGACCATGCCGTGGTACACGACGCTGATTCCTGAGAACCCGATCGTCGTTCCGGGCCAGGCCAGTCACCTGGGGTTGTGGGTGTACGGCCACAGCGACTGGGGCCGGGTCATCTACAGCCTGCGTGATGCGCAAGGCGAACGCTGGGTCAGCATCGGCACAAAAGGGCAGTGGAACTGCGACGACATTCACGGTTGGAGCGCCTTCAACTTCGACGGCTGGCGCTATCTGCGCTTCGAGATGCCGGCCCACGCGCCTTATGACAGCTTCCGCGAGGTCGGCACGACCTGGTGGGGGCACTTCGAGAAGGGGGACGGCATTGTCGACCTGCCGTTGCAAATCGAGAAAGTAATCGTCGAGCGTCGCACCCATGTGATGTACGTCAATGAACCCGTTGAAGCACAGGACGCGGACGTCCTGTTCGGTGACTTGTTTGCCGAGTATGCGAGCGCCGCGGACCAGGGCGACGAGGCGGTGCGCCTCTCGCGGTTGCGTATGCCGTTGCCGGTCGACCCGCCGCCGCTGCAAAACCCGATCGCCGAAATGATCGAATCCGGCATCGGCGCACCGATGCAGATCAGCGGTACCGAACTTCCCATGCACGGCCCGGATGGAACGAAGTGCCATGTGAACTTCGATGTGGTCGAGGGCGCCACCAGCTACGACGTCTGGGCCTCGCCGTACGCCGACGGCCGGGGCGCCATGCGTCTCAGGTCGGGCCTCACGGAATCGCGCCAGCTGGTGGAAGGCTTCCGGCCGGAAATAGACTTTTACCTGTTCATTGTATACAATGATAAAGACGGCAAACCGTCGAAGCCGTCGGCGCCGTTCAAGATCCGGCTCCAGGACCTGTTCCTGCAAAAGTAGTCTTGACTCCGGAACTCTATCGACCGGTCGTCCCGGCAGGGGGACGTTCCCGTTGCCGTTGAGAAGCCAGGCAATGAGCAAGATGACGCAGCACCAACACAAGGCAATCATCCAGGGCGTAACCCTTGCAGCAGCTTTGCTGCTGGCGCCGCAATTTGCCTCCGGGAAGACCCTTTTTCTGGCCCATTACGACGAGACCCTCGATGCGGACTTCGCAGTCGGCATTGCTGCGGCGCGCCCGGTGAAGGGATACCAGCGCGCCGGCATCGTGACCACCGGGCACTGGGGCGGCGCCGTCGACCTGACCGACAGCAACCGCACCTGTACATACCCGGCGCTGAAGAACCTCGATCCGCGCCGTGGTACTGTCGACTTCCGGTTCGCCATTGACGAGGACCGCTCGACGCCGGCGCCGGCCATGTACCACCCCCTGTTCGGCTGGTACAACATGCCGAAACAACCTGGAGACGGTAAACGCGAAACGGCGTTCGAACTGTATTTCCAGGGGCGGGCGCTGACCTTCGACATTTATGCGCCGAAGAGTGCACCCGCCAGTGGCAGTATCGAGGTAGAAGTCGGCAAATGGTATCATCTGGAAATCAACTGGGACTGCACCGGTGGCGACGGCGAGAGTGAATACAACGTCTACCTCGATGGTCGCAACGTCATTCGGGCAACCGACAGGCTGAGTCTCAAAGCGGCCGGTGGCCTGCTGCACCTGGGAATCTGGGACTATGGATTCGGGCACCAGTTAAAGGGGCGTATCGACGAACTGCGGATCACCGACCAGATCGAACACCTGACCTCTTTTACACCGCCTGCCCAGGCGTATCCAACCCCTGGCACGAGGAACGGCGTCAAACTTGCCTATAAACAGACGATGCAGAGCCTGGGTGCATTGAAAACAGAAATCCGCGAACTCGAATCGGCCGCCAAAGAACAGCCGCCGCAGATCAGTAAAAACATCCGCGACAACCGGGCGGTCATGCGGAACACTGCCAGTTCAATGGCGAAGGTTCGGGTGTTGCTGGCAGCCGCAAAGGCCAGCAACACGGAACTCCAGAAAGATATAGACATCGCCGCGGACGCCATCAAGGCAGCCCGACATGACGTGGCCCGGGCAACCGGATTGCGGTACGCCCGTATCCCGCGTATTCACAACGAGACCGTGGTCAACCTGGCCTATCTCCGGGACGAAATCGAAGGGTTGCGTCGGGCGCTTCACTATTGCCGGGACCTGGCCGACACGACGCCGGCAACCGTGGCCGCAGCCAGGGCAAGCAAGGCGGCGGCCGGTGTCTCGAAGGTTCTCGGCACGGTCAGCGACGGTTTCTTCAGCATGTTCGGGGATTCGCCGGGGGCACGAGCGGATCCGGTCGCGGCCCTGCAGGCGTTCAGCGCGAATCGGGCCAAAGCCCGTATCATGCAGTCGCTGTCGCAGCAGATCAGTGAGGCGGCTGCAACCGTCAAGCGCGCGCGCGCTACCGTCGCAGCTGAGCTGCAGGAGTTGCGTAGCGATCCGGTGCTGGCGGCGCACTTTCCCGCTTTCCGCCGGTTCAATCCACCGGCGCCGGGCCCGGTAGCCGTCGAGCCGGACGGCACCCTGAAGCGGGTCATCTTCGGCGGCGCCCATGGCAGGACCGACACTATGTCGGTATTGAACTTCGACACGCTGCGGGAGACCGGGGTCAGTGTCACCTGGCCTAAGCAAGGCGAATTCGCCACGAAGAGGTCAGCCGCGACAATCGCCCAATGGGAAGAGTACCAGATTCCGTTGTCCGACAAGATTTTTCTCTACGCTGTCGGTGACAATATGTATCGTCCGGAGTGGTTCGCCGATGTGTACGGCGAGAACCCGGATTACTACTTCGTTGCGGGTGGCGGTTATGTCGGCACCGGCGGTTTCGACTATCGCCATCCGCTGCCACGAAAACTGATCATGCAATACCTGGAGGAAGCGGCCCGGATCAACGGGCGGGAACCGTACACCTTCATCTACAAGGGGCCCTGGGAGGCGCATCCGTATCGTGGCACATCGGTCGATGTCCCCGGCAAACGGACAGTGGCATTTCAGGAGCATGGCTTCAGTAAAGTCGCGGTGAAGGCGTTTCGCGGTTATCTGCAGGCGAAGCACGGAACCATCGCCAAGCTCAACCGCGCCTGGCGCTCGAACTATGGCAGCTTCGAGGCGATCCAGCCGCCGACCCCGTTGATCCGTGCGTTCATCGTCACAAGAGACGATCGCGGCCAGGACGTATACTCGATGTTCCTGCCGAACAAACGCCTGCCCGGTGCCGCGACGACGGCGCTCAGCTACGAGTTCGAACGCTGTCGCAAAGACCTCTACGCCGAGTATCTGGCGGACTGTCGTGCAGCCATCAAGCGCGGCGACCCGAAACACCCGCTCGCCTCGTCGACGTCCGGCGGTATCATGGGCGAAATTCTCATCAACTCACTCGATGACCTGCTGATGCCCGAGCGCTGCGTCGACATGTGGGGCAAGCATCCGTCCGGCGGCTACGGCTGGGTTGACTCGCCGTACATGTACGGGTTGAACCGTTACTTCAACAAGACGCTGGTGGCACTGGAGTATTACGGCTGGGCGCAGGAGGAGATCGGCGAGAATTTCTGGCCCACGTTCAAGGCGGCGCCGGGGGCGACTGCTGAAAGTGTTTACAACGCCGGACGCCGCGATGCCTGGCATGAGTACAGTTGGGACCGGCGTATGTTGCTGTTTTACTGGACCCAGAAGATCGTGCAGATGCGCGACGGCATCAACGAGATCAATTCACCACTGTTGCGGGAGTGGTCCGGCCTGATCGCGGCCACCAAACGGCGCGTCATCGATGTCAATGACATTCTCATCAACGTACCGATCATCACGCCCCGAATCGCGGTGGTGCATCCCGGGGTGTCGATTATCAACGCGTACCCGACCAACGCCTGCGCCAAGGTCACCCGGGACATCCTCGACCGGTTGCTGGCGAAGCAATATCATTTCGGCATCGTGCCGGAGGCGTTCATCCTCAACGGCCGCGACCGGCTCGAGAACTACGACGTGGTGATCCTGCCGTACGCCCAGTATTTCAAGGACGGGTTCGACAAGAGACTCACGGACTGGGTTCGCGACGGCGGTTCACTGATTGCCGCCGGGCCGTTCGGTTTGTACAACCAGTACGGCGCCGAGCTCGAGCACGGCGCCGCTGCGGTCTTTGCCGGCACGGCGTTCGTCTACCCGCCGCCCGACGACTACGAGCTTTCCTGGGAATGGCAGGCGCGACGCAATGGCGAATCAGTGGCGCGCCAGTACTTCGCGAATGATTACGGTGCCGGCAAGGTCCTGATGACCCTCGATGGCAGAGGCTTCGGCCGCCTCGGAACGGCATCTGCCGAAGCACACGTGGGCACAGAGATCGGCGCAGAGATCTCCGGCACCGGGGCGGACAGTGGTACGGCAAAGAAACAGGACGACCGCGCTCGCCCGTTGAAACTGGTCAATGACGAAGACCTGCCGCCGGCAGTGAGGAAGCTCTATCGCCTGCTGGACATGTCAACGGTTCGCAAGGCGCATGTTGCTACTGGTAATGTCGAGATGGTCTTGCGGCAGAAAGACGAGGCAGGACCGTTGTATGTGTCGCTGTTGAACTGGGATTATACAGACGCGCTGTCGACCGAAGTCGTTGTCCGCGGCGAATACGCAACGGCCACCGACCTGTCGATCGACGGAGGTTTCCCGGTGCCCGCTGCTGTTGAAAACGGCAATACACGGTTGCCAATTGTGCTCGGGCCTGGTGAAGGGCTGATGCTGCGGCTGCAATAGGACGGAACCCGGCGTCTGTCTCGAATACAGCCTTCAGTCTGTGCCCTGAACTGATATTCGCCGAGCCTCCTGGCCGAGCTCCAGTGTGACGTTGATTTGCCCGGCCGCCTGGGTATATCCGTAGGTCGAATCACCGTTGCCCGGTTGCTCGTCGTCGACGGTCACGACGTATCGGCTTTGCCGGTCAGCCATCTGCAGCGACACGGTTGTTTTGCCGTCGCCCTGCAGGGCGATGTCCGCCTGGTTCGTGCTGCCTGCCGGTGATGTCGCGGAAAGAATCCATGCGTACGGGTTGGAGATTTTTTTGATCACCGGGTGGCTGGTCACCAGGTAAGAGAATTCCACCGTGGATTTGATCTCGTGGTTACTTTCCCAGACGGGATCCCAACACCAGTATTTGACCGTAAGATCCAGCCAGTCGGCACGATTATGCATGAACGTGCCTTTGCTGAACGTCTTCTTCACAAGACTTCGCCCGTTCGGGTGGGCGTCATCAATGGCGCGAAAGAGGTCGCCCCGTCGCGAGTATGTTCGATCGAATTCGACGCTGCAGGACGGGGCGAAGCCGTGGTGCACCTTGTAGTCCGACCAGAGAGAAGTCTGCACTTGAGTGATCTTCTGCAGGCCCTCGATCGGTGGTGCATCCGCAACATGTCCCTCGATCCACATCGTACAGTAGACATTGATCGGTTGGGTCGGTACTTGGCTGGATAAGTTGCCGACATCGTTTCGGTGGCCCATGCCTAGATAGAATGTCTTCGATTTTTCATTGCCAAACCAGTAGCGTTGATCGATGCTGGTTTGACCGCAGCCGGTAAGCTCGACATGCAATGAATACATGCCGGCGCGTGTCGGCGTGAAAGTACCGCGAAGGCGATTGCCGTCTGTCGTATAGACGATTTCTTCCGGCGGGCTGGTGGTCAGGCTTTCCACGGCAAATTCCGAACATGCCGTGCCGTCGGGCGCGTGGAGCGCGATTTCGAATGCCCGCTCCTGTCCCGGCGCCAGACTGTGGTCGCCGGAGAACACAAAAAACAGATTGTTGAGGTTCGAATCGAAGGTGTTCCGCTGGTAA
>Ga0209402_10001324_pt1 | contig 27365 bp, 26 predicted proteins | sample ArcticOcean_MG_C_3_FD_187437 | JGI IMG/M metagenome (GOLD analysis project Ga0209402, IMG submission 187437) | Marine microbial communities from western Arctic Ocean - ArcticOcean_MG_CB8_126 (SPAdes) (version 2) | ecosystem: Environmental > Aquatic > Marine > Oceanic | place: Arctic Ocean... | reverse complement strand
GAGTGCAACATCAGGGCTCTCCGATCTTACCCTGACAACCCGCATCGGATCATCGCCGGCACCGACGGTCTCGGCCTGTTCCGCAGCGATGACAACGGCATCAACTGGGAGACCATTGATTCCCCCATCGGCGACCAACAGATCTGGTCAGTGGCCGTTGACCCCAGAGATTCCGAGACAATCTTTGCCGGTACGCGACCGGAGGGCTTCCGCTCCCGTGACGGTGGCAAAACCTGGGACAAACTCTCAATGGGTGTGAACAAAGAGTGCCCTATCGGCACTCCCAGGACCACCAACATTGTTGTAGACCCCAGAGACAGCAACACCATTTGGGCCGGGATTGAGGTTGATGGCGTTTACAAGAGCCTAGACGGCGGCGACAACTGGATACAAATGCCTGAGTTGGGACCGGACCCGTTCCACGGTGACATCCACGGAATGGCCGTCACTGACGCTGGGGTGTATTGCACCAGCCCATTTGGTTTCGCCACCAGTAAGGACGAAGGCGAAAGCTGGGACTACCATTATTTCCCCAAGTTCAACCAGGATGATGTGCGCTCATACTGCCGCGGCATGATCGTCAAACCGGATAACCCCGATGTGATGTTCGTTGGCAACGGGGACTTCATCCCCGGCGTCATTGGCTGCGTCCAGAAGACCGTTGATGGCGGCAAGAACTGGGCTCCGGTAGAGCTACCGGTAATGCCTAACTCCGTGGTCTATTGGCTGGCCAATAACCCCGAGATTCCCAACGTTGTTGCTGCAGCCACACTGTTCGGCTACGTGTACGTCAGCACCGACGGCGGAGACAAGTGGACCAAGTTAGACAAGGAGTTCGGAGAGGTCCGCTCCATCGCAGTAACCCCAAACTAACACCTGCCTTTAATATATGTATCAAAAAGGGCGTCTCGATTAAATCGTGGCGCCCTTTTTAATTTTTACTGACTTATTTGTTTCACTAACCACGCAACTTCCCCGCAGCTTCAACCATGACTTTGGTGTATGATTGGTAAGTGCCTTTTCTCGGGGTGACCTGATGATGGCATTTTAATCAGAAACAATACATTCCTGTCCACTGGACAGAGGGAGCAGCAAATCATGGTCAAGTCAAAGCCCAAGCGAGAAAAAACCGAAGAGACAACTGAGCAGTTTGTTGCCCGCATCAATGCCGAAGCGCGCAAACGCAACGGCCTAAAACAGAACCTGAAAGGCGCACGACGCTAATAGCGTTTAGCCGTTAGCTTACAGCCGTCAGTGGCTGAAAATTGGTTTTAATTAAACCCCTTGCCTGTTGGGCAAGGGGTTTTTTATTCTCTAACCACTGGTGGCTAAAGGGCAGCCAAGCCCACTTTGGCGCAGTCTTCATCCTGCTGAGCAGTTCCGCCGCTGCCGCCAATGGCCCCAACCACTTCTCCATCCTTGATGACTAGCACAGCACCCTGGGCCGGTATCACTTTGCCGCCCTGGGTTGCCATGATCGCCTGGATCACCGGCGAGTCTGCGGGTATCGCGCTGCTGTCTCGGCCAAACCCCACAGCGCCAAATGCCTTACCCTGGGCGGCAACGGCGCTGATGAATATCGCCCCTTCCATGCGGTTGAAGGCCAGTAGATGCCCACCGGCATCGCAGACCGACACACTTAGCTTGATATTGATTCGTTCGGCCTCGGCTATGGCAGCCTGGACCATTTTGTTCGCTTCGCCCAATGTCAGACCCATGTTCTACCCCTCCTAATCGATTACTCGTGGTGTAAATAATTGTTTTGCGGGCCACATTATCACTCTTGACGCCCATGCTCTACAACACTACTTAGAATATATAGTTGCCACTAGAATTCTCATTGACTATAATCCCCGGTGCAACGGACGCTAAATCAGGCTCTCCCGGTGCCGCATTAGCCTCTTAAACAGTTCACAGAAACGAATCCCGGCTTCCAGCGACCGCCATCCTTACGCGCGGCGATTCAGAAACCGGCAGCACAAGGAGTAACAAATGGTTGACCAGTTGAAACGTCCCACAGAGCATCCTGAGATTTTTTGGTTCTCTGAACAGCCTTACGGACACGTCACGGAAGATGACCTTAAGAAGTACGACTCGGGCCGCCTTGGCTTCCCCAACAGCTACTTTGACCCCGAAAAAGCGTCAATCCTCTACAACCAATACCACGAACAATACCAACTGGCCGACGAGGTAGGCTTTGACGGCATCATGAGCAATGAGCACCACGCCTCTTACTGGTGCATGAAGCCGGCGGTCAATCTGGATGCCGCCGTTATCTCAAAACTAACCAAGCGAGTTAAGATTGCCATCCTGGGCAACGTGATTTCGGTTGGCGACCCCATTCGCATGGCCGAAGAGATCGCCATGCTGGACTGCTACTCCGGAGGACGGATCATCTCCGGCTTCGTCCGTGGCACTGCCGTTGAGACTCTGTTGTCCGGTCAAGACCCAACCGAGAACTTTGCGCGGTTCCAAGAGGCTCATGACCTGATTATCAGATGCTGGACTGATGACGGTCCTTTCCGCCATGAGGGCCAATACTACAAGTACCGGGTGGTGAACCCCTGGGTTAAGCCCATGCAAAACCCCCGCCCGGACATTTGGTTCCCCGGCACCGGCAGCCCCGAGAGCGTCGTTTGGGCGGCCCAACACGGCCATCCCTACATGAACCTGGGTGCCTTGGTAGACACCACCGAGTGGCTAAAGCAGATTTATATCGACACCGCCAAAGAGTCCGGTTATAAAGCCGGTCCCGAGCACTTTGGTTACCTGCTCCGCTGCGTAGTGGCGGATACCGATGAGAAAGCCATTGAGATTGGTCGTGAGTTCATGTGGACTGCCGACCACCGCCAGAAGGGTCCAAGAGAGCACAATGATCCTCCCGGTTACCAAACCCGCCGCGCAGTGGAAGTGAAGCGCGCGCGGCCAGCCCTGGGTACCGGTGCCTCCGAGTTCGGAAACCCGACCACCTATGAAGAACTGCAAGCGGTCAACAACATAATCGTGGGCAGCCCGGAGACCGTGACCAGGAAGTTCAAAGAGATCATCGAGCGTTTGAGCCCTGGCTACATTCATATCTACGGCAACGAGGGTGCCATGAAGCACGAGGACACGATGCGTTCCATCGAGCTCTTGGGCAAAGAGGTCATCCCCGCACTGCACGAGATCAAGCTCCGTCCCTACGACGATTAGCACTCAACATAGCAATAAAAAAGGCCCCCTTCTTCCGAAGGGGGCCTTTTTTATTTAGGTATTATTTGTCTAACTGCCGGGGCTTAAAGACTAGGCCAAGTAGGTCTCCGGGCTGGCGAGGAACTTGCCTCGGCAATCCAGTCCGCAGAAATACAGCCATTGGCCGTCGTGAAAAATCCGTGTTCCCTGGGCTGGGTCAACTTCTGAAGCCCCAAAAGAGGTCTGTGAAGACTGGGCTCGCGCTTGGTCTTCGTCAATCTCTTTGCCGCATACCAAATCTTTGGCCATTGGTTACTCTCCGTAATCGATGCGGCCGCTAGTACTGGCCGCTCGTGTTATTTAATCTAAATTTCTGTGGGGTGCATCCGACCAGTTAGCCAGCGGTGGGCAAAGGCATACCCAGTCTGACCCTTCCGGGTACGTCCAAGAGGGCTGAAGCTATCTTGGCTCGGTGGTCGTAAGTGGTACCCATGCGCAGGGACCAAGCCGTTACCCGGCGGAACCACAGGTGCAGATCAAATTCCATCATGAAGCCGATGCCACCGTGAATCACCTGGCTGGTGCGGACCACAGACTCGCACTTCTCGTTGCAGAAAGCCTTGGCTTGGGAAACTTCAACCGAAGCCGGAAGGCCCTGATCCATCTTCCAAAGTGCCTCAAAGGTTAGCATCTCGCCGCCGTCAACGTGCAGCAGCATGTCGGCCAGCATGTGCTGGACCGACTGGAACGAGCCGATGGGCCGGCCAAACGCCACCCGGTTCTTGGCGTACTCAATGGCCATTTCAGAGTCTTTCCGAGCCGCTCCAACCATCTGACAACAGAGCAACGCGGTGCCCCGGTCGAGCATGGCCTCAATGATGGGCCATCCCTGGTCAACTTCTCCCACCAACGCTGCACTTTCAACGAGGTGATCTTTGAAGTCCACCCGACTCTGCTTATCTTTGGCCAGAGTGACCAATGCTGTCTGGTTAACTCCGGTACCATTGGGATCAACCAAGAACAGGGAGATTCCCTGATTGGTGTCTGACGCCGGTGACGTGCGACAGGCAACCAAACAACGCTCGGCCACGATAAAGTTGTCGACGAACATCTTGGTGCCGTTCAAAATCCAGCCGTCGCCGTCAGCCTTGGCCTCAAGGTTCATGGCCTCTGGTATCAGACGAGCGTCGCGTTCGTGAACGGCCCAAGTCAGTACCATTTTGCCGTCGGCGACTGCGGGCAGGATGTCTTGTTTCTGCTGGTCGGAGCCATCACTCTCGATGGTGAGGGCTGCCACCATGGTGCTATGCATTGGCACGGGTGCCATCACTCGGCCCATTTCTTCAATGATTAGGCCCAGGTATACCAATGGCAGTCCCTGGCCGCCGTATTGCTCCGGTAGAGACATCCCCAGCCATCCCAGGTCTGCCATCTGCTTCCAGAGGGCTGGTGGGTAGCCGAGGCCGTCAAGTTCCATCTCACGAACGAGGGCCGTCGAGACTTCTGCTTCCAGAAACTCACGGGCCACGTTCTTGAGCATTAGCTCTTCTTCTGTGGGTAATATATCCATGGTTTTCCTTGTTTATCTGTGCCATGCCAATCTGACATGAAGCTCAAAGTTTTTGTGTAAGTCTAATTTGGTTCCGAGCGCAGCGTAGAAACGCGGCTGTGCCGCCGGCTAGCCTCGGGGCATGCCTAGGCCTCGGCGGGCCATCTGGTCGCGCATAATCTGCACGCTGCCATGGTTGATACCCGACTGGAAAGAACCCATCAGGTTATGAGCAAAGAGACCGTCTTCAATGTTCTCGTCAGAGTTGCTCAACAGTTGAGCGTACGGCCCCAGCATCTGGGAGATCGCCTCAGTAGTCTTTACGCCGTGCTCGGGAGCCCAGACCTTTTCGGCCGAGCCCTCGTAGGTGAAGTTGCCGTCACGATTGACCAGCGACATGCTGCGCATGGTCATCAGGCGACAGACCTGGGCCTCAGTCCACAACTCGGCAAGCTTGTCGCGCACTGCCGGGTTTTCGGCCGGAGAATATCCGTTGAAGTCGTTTTCTTTGACCCAGTTGACGATATCTTCGTCGCGGCGAACCGAGATCAAGTACCGACTGGCACCAACTCGGTCCAAGTTCAGGCCCATGGCGCCCACGTACCAGCCACCATTTTCTTCACCCAGCATGGATGATGCCGGGATTCGAACATTCTCGAAGAACGTCTCATTGGTGCGGGGCATTCCATAGGTGGTGCCGGGAGGGGCGGGGGGATCACTCTGGATGGTCCAGAGCGGGCGAACGGTGATCCCTGGAGTGTCCATGGGAACCAGGAAGATTGAAATTCCGCGGTGCCTGGGCGCGTCCGGGTCAGTACGACACATCATGTAGATGTGGGACGCGTAATGGGCCGCAGATGTATACATCTTCTGACCGTTAATGACAAAGTCATCTCCGTCACGGACGGCCCGGCATTGCAGTCCGGCCAAGTCAGCGCCGGCCTGAGGCTCCGTGAATCCCAGGGCGAAGATAATCTCGCCGCGGATCATTCCGGGGATGAAATACTCTTTCTGCTCTTCGGTGCCGGCGGCTAAGATGGCCGGCGCTCCGCTGCCGGCGCCGCCCACAGCGATGCCCCGGCGCATGAACTCTTCTTCTACAATATATTGGTCAATACGACTGCCGCTCTGTCCGCCGTATTCTTTGGGCCAGCTAATGCCGATCCAGCCCTTATCCGCGACTTTTTTAACCAGTTCGCGGTACTGAGGGCCACGGCCCCCTTCTTCTCCACCTTCCATCTCGTCGAGCAGGCTCTGATTGACGTTCTCGTCGATGAAGGTCCCTATCTGTTGACGAAGGTCTTGTTGATCAGATGTGTAACCAAAATCCATTTTATGACTCTCCAATTATGCGTAAAAACTGGGCCTGGCAAACCGGCAAAGGCCCCTCAGATTCACGCCCTGCCATTTTCCTGTGCTGCGGAATCTGTGTCAAGTGAATCCACGGAATCACAGCCCGGACTTTGTCCGTCGTATTATCTAATTTGCCTGGTTTTTTAATTAACTAGAAGCCAACTCTAGCAATATCGGGTTAAGTTGTTCCATCAAGGGCGGCAAGAACTCTTCCCAGGTGCCAACGATGCCAAAGTCAGACGACCGGAACATCACCGCCCGTCGGTTCTGGTTGATGGCAATGATCACCCCGGACCGTTGCAGGCCTACAGTGTGGTTGAAAGCACCTTTGATACCCACCGAGATATAAACCATGGGCGCGATGGTGCGGCCACTGATTCCCACCTGTAGCTGCTGGGCCAGCCAACCTTCATGGACAACGTCCCTGGTGGTGGCGACGCTGGCCCCGATGGACCGGGCCATATCTTGAATCTTGGCAGTGTTCTCCGCAGAACCCACTCCCATGCCAATACCCAGTACCACCGATGCGTTGGCCAGTAAGATGCCTTCCTGGTCTTCTTGGAACTCTTCTTTCAACAACCGGATATCCGCGCCACTAAAGGGGACAGCGGAGATTTCTTCGACGATGGCTGTTGCGCCTGGTTCTGGCGCTGCCGGGGTGAGCAGACCTGGACGCAGTGTGACCAGGTTGGGCAACGTTTTAGACATGATTGGCGCAACCACGTTTCCGCCCAGTGCGGGTTTCAGTTGCACCAACCGTCCCTCGGAGTCTATCTCCAGGTCGATGGCGTCACCGGTGAGTCCCAGCTCAAGTTGAGCGGCCAACCGTGACGCCAGATCACCGCCGTCAGCAGTGGAGGCAAATAGCACGGCGTAGGGCATCTCTTTAGAAACGGCCGCATTGAATGAGGCGCTCACGGCCAGACCGTAAACCGGTCCCAACTGAGCATTGTCCAAGACCAGCACCCGGTCTGCTCCGTAGGAGGCCAACTCGGCGATCGTCGATTCTTGTTGTGGCGCGATTAGCACTGCCACAACCTCGCTCTTGGTGAAGTCGGTCAATTCGCGGGCTTTGCCTAACAACTCAAATGTGACAGGGGCCAGACCCTTGCTAGTGTTTTCCGCCACCACCCAGATGCTTTTGTCCCTGACTCCGGGATACCGAGTCAACGGGCCGGTGCTCCGTCCAGAACCGGATTCAGATTCGGCGGCCAGTTCTGATAATCGTTGTCGTAGAGAGTCAGCCACCTGCTTTGCTGCTTCTTCCGGAGTGGCCTCTTCCAGCAAGACTCCGAGTCGGTTTGGCTCCACCAATCGAATCTCATCCACCCAGGTCGGCGAGCCTTCAGCCCCAAACTGCGTCAAATCACCGGACAGATCAGCGCAGGTCAATTCTTCGGACGGGATACCCTCAGCCCGCTCCATTTGTTCTTTATCGGGATACAGCTCCGGAGCCACGCCCTCGGTTACGCAGACGACGACCGGCAGGTCACACCACAGAGTCTGAGAGCCTTCATCAGTCATCCGCTCAACGACAACCGACTTTCCGTCTTGACTTAAATCCAACTTTCTAACGTGGCTGATGTGGGGCAACCCCATGATCTGGGCGATCTCAGGGCCAACCTGGCCCGTCTCGCCGTCAGTGCTATTGCGCCCGCAGATAATCAAGTCAGGCTGCTCCCGCTGCAGGACGAGAGATAGCGCCCTAGAGGTGGCCAGGGTATCGGAGCCAGCCAGCGCCCGGTCTGACAGCAGTACAGCGCGGTCAGCGCCCAGGGCCACACAGTTGGTCAACCCTTCGCTGGCCGCCGGAGGTCCCATGGAAATAACCACAACCTCATCTTCGGGAGCGTTCTTCAGTTCAACCGCCCGGACCAGCCCCAACAGGTCAAACGGGTTGACCTCCGATGGCACACCGTCTCGGATGATCGTCTTGGTTTCATAGTCGAATTTGATACGTGCAATCACGGGCACGTATTTCATACATACGGCAGTTTTCATTTATATATAGACCCTATTTAAATAATCTAATCACTATCGGATACGTTAATGCCCAAAGCCTCTTCTCGGACTTGAGAGGTCAATCGCTCCAGTTTTCCGCTGAGACCGACTGGGAAGCGCGGCGGGTTTTTCAGCACCTTGAACCGGTCATCCAGGGCCGCAAAGTCCTCTTGGAATCTAGCCCTGATCTCTTCCAGTGTGGCCGCGGGCTTGGTCCTTATGCCGTCTTTCATGAATTCTTCCAGCAGCGGCAGTCCACCTGGTAGCGCCTCGTCTTCCAGGGCAATGATGTCTCTGGCAAACATACCGTTCATGCCTTTGGTCCGGTACACCTGCTTGCCACCGGGAAGGGATACCTTATCCGGGCTAAGTTTCATTACTGGCCGACCGTTAAAGGAGACCAGTTTGTAGGCCATATCTGACCAGGGGGCATCAGCGGACACTCCGGCTTTGGTGCCGACGCCAAATAAGTCGATGGGCGCGCCGTCTTTAACCAGGGTCTCTAGTTCGTATTCGTCCAATCCGCCGCTGGCCAAAATCTTAACGTAGTCTAGGCCTGAATCGTCCAGGATCTTACGCACCTTGCGACTCAATTCGTTGAAGTTCCCCGAGTCCAAACGCACGGCAACCAGCTTATGGCCGGCGGTTTCTAACTCCTTGGCAACCTGGACCGCGTTCCAGGCCCCGGCGATGGTGTCGTAGGTATCAACCAACAGCACTGTCCGGTCTCGGAACGACTCAGCGTAGGCCCTGAATGCTTCCAGTTCTGAAGCAAAGCTGGAGATGAACGAATGGGCCATGGTGCCAACGGGGGGCATGCCGTAGAGGCTTGCTGCCAGTACGTTGCTGGTGGAACTGAACCCGGCAATGTAGCTGGCACGGGCCATCTTCAAAGCAGCGTCTGTACCTTGGGTGCGACGCGACGCAAAATCTGCGATGCCACGTCCCTGGGCAGCCCAGACGCAGCGCGCCGCCTTGGTGGCCAAAATAGTCTGGAGATTGACCTGGTTGATGATGAAGGTCTCCACCAGTTGGGCTTCTATCAATGGAGCAGTGATTTCCACAGCCGGTTCATCGGTGAAAAATAGCCGACCTTCCGGAATGGCCCTAACGCTGCCGGTGAAACGGACACCTTTGAGGTATTGCAGGAAATCGTCGGAGAAGATGCCGGTGATTCGCAGGTAATCGATGGCTTGGTCACTGAAGCTTAGATTGTTGAGAAAGTTTAGTACGTCATCAAGTCCGGCCGACACAAAGTAACCACGGTTCAGCGGGTAGGTGCGGGTAAACAGGCTGAAAGTGGCTGTGGCCGTCATCCCCTGGCGCAAGAACGCTTGGGACATGGTCAGTTCATAGAGGTCAGTGAACAGGCTCAACTCGTTTCCTGGTAGCTGCAACTTGGGCGTATTCATCGATAACAAATATCAGAGATAGTCATTGATTCCGTAACATTGATAGTCGGATTCCTGTAAGATTTAGGGTATTATGTTGCCGTTTCGAAGCCATTGTCAACCATATTTGAGCGTGGTTCACGCCTGGATGGTCGTTTTCGCTACCGAACCACTCTTCTTGACAGCGTGACAGCCCCTTAGTAACATTTAATCGACCCAAAAACGCGCTTAAAAATCGATTTCAACTCAACAACCCTTATTCAGAACGGCAGAGGGGACGGCCCGATGAAGCCTAGCAACCGGTCTGGGTCTTTTTATTAAGGATGTAGATACGGTGCTAATTCCGGCGTCTGGCGCTCATAGCGTCAGGCGAAAGATGAGGGGGGCTCAGTGGAACTGTGAGCTTCTCTATTTCTTGAGAAGCTTTTTTTATGCCACCCGCCCTAAGCAATTTAACATAAGTGTTGAACCTGAGAAGCATCTCTGATTTTTAAGCACCAAACCCAACTTTGCTGGTAACCGCCTGGGAGCAAATTCGGTGAACGAGATCCGACCCATTGAGTGGGCTAATGGCACACTCAGACTGCTTGACCAAACCCGCCTACCCTCCGAAGAAGTGATTGTGGAGGCACACGGGTACTTGGAAGCCGTCAACGCCATCAAGACCATGCAGGTACGCGGCGCGCCAGCCATTGGCGTTACCGCTGCCTACGCCGTGGCCATGGCCGCCAGGGACTTGGACGCCACCGACAAGACAACTTTCATGCAACGGCTGGAAGAAGCAGGCATCACCATCAAAGCAGCCCGCCCAACTGCCGTAAACCTGATGTGGGCTGTAGACCGAATGGTTGGCATCGCAAACTTAGAAGCCGACACAAGCAGCATCAAAGAACGGTTGCTAACTGAAGCCATCGCCATGGAAAAAGAAGACGAAGTCATCAACCGCCAGATGGGCGCTCACGGCAAAGACCTGATACCTGAAGGTGGGTCCGTGCTGACACACTGCAACGCCGGCGCGCTGGCCACAGCGGCCTTTGGCACTGCGGTGGGAGTAATCAGGGCTAACTGGGAAAACGGCAAGACGTTCAACGTGTTTAACACTGAAACTCGGCCCTTCCTACAGGGCGCAAGGCTAACCGCTTGGGAGTTTCAGAAGCTTGGCATACCCTCCACCTTGGTGGTGGACTCAGCCGCCGGAATGCTGATGCGCCGGGGCGAGATTGGCTGCGTAATCACCGGGGCCGACCGAATTGCGGCCAACGGCGATACCGCCAACAAAATCGGCACCTACATGCTGGCAGTGTTAGCGAAAGAGAATGGCATCCCATTCTATGTTGCAGCGCCGATCAGCACTGTGGACATGAGCCTGGGCGACGGAGACCAGATAGAAATTGAGGAACGCTCATCAGACGAGGTCACCGAATTTCGCGGTGTGCAAATAGCGCCAGTTGGCGTGCAAGCGTTCAATCCTGGGTTTGACGTGACACCCGCAAAATACGTGACCGCAATCATTACCGAGGCCGGTATTGCCCGCCCTCCATTCAACGAAAGCCTGAATCTGGCCATCAACTCGGCCAGATAGACCAATAAAATGAGCACAACAAAAACAGCAACAATAGCGGTAATCGGCGGCAGCGGTCTGTATGAGATGGACGGCATGACCGGCGTTGAATCCGTAGATGTGGATACACCCTTCGGAAAGCCCAGTGACTTGATCATGGTGGGTGAACTGGAAGGGGTAAAAGTTGCCTTCCTGCCCCGCCACGGCAAGGGACACAAATTCAATCCGTCCCATATCCCAGCCCGGGCCAATATCTATGCCCTGAAGACTCTGGGCGTAGAGCGGATTATATCCGTAAGTGCTGTGGGCAGTTTGAAAGAAGAATTCGCTCCGCTGGATTTAGTGATTCCTAGTCAGTTAATCGACCGCACCAGGCTGAGAGAAAGCACTTTCTTTGAGACTGATGTTGTAGTCCACGTGGCAATGGCCGACCCTTTCTGCGCTGACACAAGTCACGCAGTCCACCATGCGGCCCAGGAATTAGACATCAACGTGCACCCCGGCGGCACCATGGTGGTCATGGAAGGCCCGGCCTTCTCCACCAGGGCAGAATCTTTCATGTATCGTTCTTGGGGAGCAGACATAATCGGTATGACCGCGCTTCCAGAGGCCAAACTGGCCAGGGAGGCAGAGATCTGTTACGCAACCATGGCTTGGATTACAGACTATGATTGCTGGCACCAGTCCGCAGAATCGGTGACCGTGGATATGGTCATTGCTAACTTAATGAAGAACGTGGCGACATCCAAGGCGCTGTTGAAGCAGGTTATACCCGCCCTTGGCGGCAAACGTACCTGCCCCTGTGAATCAGCGCTGCGTGACGCCATAATCACCCAGAAAGACCAGATTCCGGAAGACTTGAAAAAGAAACTTGCCCCGGTAACGGGTAGATATTTAAGCTAGGGACCGGCAAGGTCCAGGAGGACACAAATGCCCAGACAAGACCCAGGGGAACCATATTTCAGGGTAGATTCAGCTGAAGGCCAAGCAATCGTCGCTGCGAATCCAGACGGCACCGTAGTGATTGACGTTCGACGGGACGACGAATGGGTCACCGGACATGTGACGGGTGCGATCCACATCCCGGTGGACGATTTGTCCGACCGTATCAGCGAAATTCCAAAAGACAAGAAACTTCTATTCATCTGCGCTGCCGGCGTCCGGAGCGGGCTGGCCTGCGAGATGGCCGTGGCGTTGGGTTACGAAACTGAGAACCTAATTAACATAGAAGATGGCACTCCATCATGGATTGGCATCGGCAACCCAACATCCTACGGCGATGACGCCTAACCTAGTAAATTTCTGGCGACAACATGCCCAAAGCATTTTTACTAGAAGATATACAGCGACACTAAGACCACGTAATTTTTACCAGAGAATAAACGGTGGCATTAAGACCAGGTAATTTTAAAACGTAGTCAATAAAAAGCGGGTCCGCAAAACAACAACCAGCGAGACCTGACGCGAGGAGAACAACTTGGCATCACAACAAACCAAAGGGGACGTTAAAGACCTGTCCCTGGCTAAACAAGGGGTCAACAAGATTGAATGGGCCGGACGTGAAATGCCCGTAATGAAGATCATCCAAGAGCGCTTCATTAAAGAAAAGCCGCTGGCCGGTGTGCGCCTATCCGCCTGCCTACACGTGACCAGCGAGACTGCCAACCTGGCCATCGCCCTGCGGGACAGCGGAGCCGAGGTTGTCCTCTGCGCCAGCAACCCTCTAAGCACCCAGGATGACGTTGCTGCAGCGTTGGTCCAGGAGTACGGAATACCCACCTACGCCATCAAGGGCGAAAACGACCAGACCTACTATGAGCACCTTGAAGCCGCTCTAGAGTCGAAGCCCCAGATGACTATGGACGACGGCGCAGACCTGCTAACCCTGCTGCACACCAAGCACGCAGACCTTCTGACGGACATTGTCGGTGGAACTGAAGAGACCACCACCGGCGTTATTCGCCTAACGGCCATGTCCGCTGAAGGACAGTTGAAGTACCCGGTAATCGCCGTCAATGACGCCGAGACCAAGCACTTCTTCGACAACCGCTACGGCACCGGCCAGAGCACTCTGGACGGAATCACTAGGGCCACCAACATCCTCTGGGCTGGACGGCGCGTCGTCGTTTCCGGTTACGGATGGTGCGGCCGTGGTGTCGCCTCCCGGGCCAAGGGCATGGGCGCCAACGTCATCGTTTGCGAGACCAACCCGGTCCGCGCGCTTGAGGCCGTCATGGACGGGTTCGGCGTAATGCCCATGATTGAAGCTGCCAAGATCGGCGAGGTGTTCATCACCGTCACCGGTGGTTTGCACGCAGTGGGCCGCGAGCACATCGAAGTCATGGCCAGCGGCGCAATCCTGTCCAACAGCGGTCACTTCAACGACGAGATTGACATCGACTCCTTGAAGGAAATGTCTACTGCCAACCGTGAGCTGCGCCCATTCGTTGAAGAGTACACGATGAAAGACGGACGCTTGATCTATCTCTTGGCCGATGGCCGATTGGTCAACCTGTCTGCCGCAGAGGGTCATCCCTCCGCAGTGATGGATATGAGCTTTGCCAACCAGGCATTGTCCGCTGAGTATCTCTACACCAACAAGGGCAAACTGGATGTTGGAGTGCACGTGGTACCCCCCGCTATGGACGCTGAGATCGGTCGTCTCAAGCTCCAATCCATGGGTATCGCCATCGACATTCTTTCCGCCGCCCAGCAGAAGTACCAGGACAGCTGGCAAGAAGGAACCTAACCCAACCCAACCCAACTCGGGATAATCACTACTCGGCAAGCGGGATTGAATAATCCCGCTGTAGAACAACAGGAGAAATAAACATGCCAATGCTCTTTCATGAGTCCCCAAGCTATCTGCTGACTTCCGAGTCGGTAACAGAAGGTCACCCGGACAAACTATGTGACCAAATTTCAGACGGAGTCCTAGACGCCGTCCTGAAAGACGACCCCATGGGCCGCGTGGCCTGTGAGACCGCCATCACCAACGGGCTGGTAGTTGTCATGGGTGAGATCACCACATCTTCGTATGTGGACGTTCCCTCCATTGTTCGCGACACCCTGGCTAGGGCTGGCTATACAGACTCCGAGTATGGCATCGACGCCAAGAGCTGCGGAGTGATGGTTGCCATCCAAGAACAGTCCCAGGACATCAGCAAGGGCGTTACCACGGCCTTGGAACAACGCGGTGATGCCGCTGAAGAAGCCATGCTGCAGACCGGCGCCGGCGACCAAGGAATGATGGTCGGATTCGCCTGCAACGAGACTCCTGAACTGCTGCCCCTCACAGTCAGCCTGTCCCAGAAATTGGTTGAACAATTGGCCCTGGTCCGAAAAGAGGGCATCGTCCCTTACCTCCGCCCAGACGGCAAATCCCAGGTCACAGTTGAGTACAAATTTGGTGTCGCCGCCCGCGTCGACACAGTGGTCATCAGTACCCAACACAACCCGGAAGCAACCAATGAGCAGATTGAAAAAGACGTGATCGACCATGTCATCAAAAAGATCGTCCCCGCTGAACTGATCGACGACAACACCAAGATCTTGGTCAACCCCAGCGGACGGTTCGTCATCGGCGGCCCCGCCGGCGACAGCGGACTGACCGGCCGGAAGATTCTCGTTGACACCTACGGCGGCATCGCCCGTCATGGTGGTGGCGCTTTCTCTGGCAAGGACCCGACTAAGGTTGACCGCTCGGCCGCTTACGCTGCCCGTTACGTTGCCAAGAACCTAGTCGCCGCCGGCCTAGCCGACCGCGCCGAAGTTCTGGTCTCCTACGCCATTGGCGTGGCAACCCCGATTTCGGTCGCGGTTGAGACCTTTGACACCAACAAAGTGGACAGCGAAAAGATCCACGAGCTGGTTGCCAAGCACTTTGACCTGCGCCCTGCAGCGATTATCCGTGACTTGGACCTACGCCGCCCTATCTATCAGCCCACGGCTGCTTACGGCCACTTTGGTCGCGACGGCCTGAACCTGACTTGGGAAAAGACAGACAAAGCAGACGCCCTCCGTGCCGACGCCGGTCTTTAGCCGTTAGCTGATAGCTATCAGCTTTCTTAACTAGGCAAACAGTGGGGTCTTTGGTGTTGAACCAAAGACCCCATTTTTATTGCTGGCACCCGTCCTCAGGCAATGTCCCTCTGAGCTTACAAACGCCACCGACTTACGTTTTCGTTTCGGGAATGGTTGTTCTAGCGTTGCGCCATTGGCTTAATCTGGTTTCAAACGCAGCCTGGTCAGATTTGTGGTGGAGGCGGAGGAGTGAGGATCGGGGGTGAAAAGCCGTTCGCTGTACGTTTACCTAGCCGGCGCGCAGACACGCAAGCAGTGAATAACCACACGATTAACTCCGGATACTCATAAAGAGCACTGTTTGCCTTTGCCGTAATTTGTCAAAAATTAGCTGTTTTACGAAAAATTGGATCGCGAGATAGTCCATTGAAACAACAAAGATCGATTGATTACTTGCTGGCAACCAGAGCAGCGCTCGGCGTGGTCGGGCTCGAATTGGTGTTTTTTACGTCCACCTGGTCATCCAAACTCGGCTTATATTAGCGAGTTTCAGGCACTTTGGGGGATTGGTGACAAAATCAGTATGCGCACGTTGTTAATATATGTTATGCTCTCCAACAGTGGCAGCATTCTTTCACCTCTCTACAGGCACACTAGATCGGTCTACAGGTATCCATGGGCTTTATGCCCCTCCGGGTCACATTCTAGCATTCCGCTTCTTATCGTCTCCGTGAGCAGTCTCTTGCCAACTATTATCATACAGGGAAGTCAAATATGAGTTACCAGGACAGAAACCTAACTTGCGTGGAGTGTGGACAATCGTTCATATTCTCGGCGGACGATCAGTCGTACCATGCCGAAAAGGGTTACACAAACGAACCCAAGCGTTGCACATCTTGCCGTGAGGCAAGGCGAGCAAACCGACCATCCGACGGTGGTTTCGGCGGCGACCGCGGTCCTCGCGAAATGCACTCAGTGGTCTGCGCAGAATGTGGCAATCAAGCCACTGTACCGTTCCTACCCCGTGGCGACCGACCCGTTTACTGCAGCGATTGCTTCAGTCGTCAGGGCGGCGGCGGCGGTGGCGGCGGCCGCTACTAGGCCAACCAACGGGGACGTCCGTCATCCCCGACCTACAATTTAGGCATCAAATTCACCCTCAGCGGTTTACGCTGAGGGTGTTCGTTTTTTTCTAGACCGTGTTTTTGCTAAACGGGGTCAGTTGTCCTTCCCATCTTGGCTCCATTCCATCAGTCCTGAATCGAGCCACCGGATAGAAATACGCTCATCTCTTCGCCTACAGCACCTGAAAAGAACCTGAATCTGTAGGTGCCATCTGTTCGCCCTAGGTGGAGCAGACGCCACCGACATAGCTACTGGCCTCACAATCGATGCTCTAGATCAAGTGGACTTGATTGGGGTCAATCCACTGCGGCTATCCGATGATCTACTAGCCGAATTCGAGACATACATCGCGGACGCCATGGAGCTATTCGACATACCGGGATCTGCCGTCTCTGTAGTACAGGATTTCGGGCAATCCCATCGTTGTCCTCGGCGTAGGTGTGGTTGAGTACACGTTTCAGAACGTGCGTTAATTCAAAGATATTTTTCGCCTAACCCCTCAGGATGACAAGTGGAAGGCTTTCCCTCCCACTTGTCATCCTGAGTGAAGCGAAGGGTCTCGTTTCTCTAGCTAAGTCGGCTTTCGACAGTTACTAAGTTCTTCACCTACAGCCTCAGATTAACAGGGTGAGAGGGCCGGCGATTAACGCACGGGCGCACCGCAGAACTACTTACAATCTGACTTGCTTGAGATATGCTGTTGGCATTCAGGTACCGGAGGGAACCGCGCTTGACGGATATTAGATTTGGGACCGACGGTTGGCGCGCTCTGATCGCCGACGAATTCACCTTTGAGAACGTTGCCCGTTGCGCCGAAGGACTCTGTGCGCACCTGAAGGAAATGGGCGTGGCTGACCGGGGCTTGGTCGTGGGCTATGACACCCGATTCCTATCTCCCGAGTTCGCCCAAACCGTTGCCGACGTTTGCTCCGCTCAAGGGATCAAAGTCTATCTTGCCGATAAATCTGCTCCAACACCGGTTCTCAGCTACAACGTGCTGCACCACCAGGCTGGCGGGGCTGCCATCATCACTGCCAGCCACAATCCGGGCCAATGGAACGGGTTCAAGTTCAAACCCGACTACGCCGGCAGCGCCACCCAAGAGATAACCGACCGACTGGAACAGTCAATCGCCAAAGTACCCGCCAAGCCGGTCAGCAGCGTCGCTGAGGGCCGCAACAGCAGTCTTATTCAGGCTATTGACCCGTCTCCACCGTATTTAGAGCGCATCGCCGCTCTGATGGACCTGGACGCCATTAAAGATGCTGGATTAAACGTCTACGTTGACTCCATGTACGGGGCTGGCGGCGGATACCTGCCAATGCTGCTGTCCGGTGGCAAGACCACGGTCACTGAGCTACACGGAAACCGTAACCCGGCCTTCCCCGGCATGGAGCAGCCAGAACCCATTGCCCACAATCTAACGGAGATATCGTCTCTCATGGCCAAGGATGGGGCGTCTGTTGGTATCGCCCTGGATGGCGACGCCGATCGTTTGGGTATCATTGACGAGAATGGCAAATTTGTGACCACCCTCGATACGTTCTCTATTCTGGCCCAGTACCTGCTGGAGCAGAAACAGCAACGCGGCGCTCTGGTGAAGGGAGTAACTTCATCCATTGCACTCAATCAGTTGGGTGAGGCCTACGGAGTGGACGTACACGAGCTGCGGGTGGGCTTCAAGAATATCGGCCCCAAGTTCACTGAAGTCGACGCACTGATGGGCGGCGAGGAGAGTGGTGGTTTTGCTTTCAGGGGCCACATACCCGAGCGCGACGGCATTCTCAGTGGTCTATATTTCCTTGAGTACATGGCTGCGACGGGAGATTCACCCACCCAGTTGTTGCAACGACTGATCGACAAAGTGGGTCCTCATTCTTATCACCGCAGAGACATCGGGTTCCAAGCGTCAGACAGACAACGAATCTTAGATAAGTTGGAAAGCGGCGGCCTCACGGAGATTGCAGGGGTTCCAATCTTGGATACCGACTCGATAGATGGCAAGAGGTTCCAAGTGGAGGACGGCTGGCTGGCAGTGCGGTTCTCCGGCACAGAGCCTCTGCTGCGCATCTACGCGGAGGCCGCCACCCCCGAAATGGTGACCCGGCTGCTGGATGGGGCGATGGAGTACCTAGGGGTTTAACAGGATCGTCATCCTGGCTGTACATACCCCGTAGGTGCCGGTTTTTAACCGGCCGTGTTCGCCGTCGACCAAACGCGCAGTGGCAGTGGTGTTCTCGGCCATAAATTCATTGGCGGCATATAATGTCATTTTCGACCACCAGTTCGGGTTAAAAACCCGCCCCTACGCAGATCGACGTGATTCCGTGTTCTAGTACTGATCACCAGCAGAATGGTTTTCATTAAACCCTGTGGTATTTGCACTCAATAAATGACCTGCCAATGGCAACGAGACATTTATACCCGGCGTCAGAATAACAAAAGGCCCGGTCTTTCGAAGGACCGAACCTTTTGTTTGTTTGCTAATTGATGGTCTTTAGCGCTTGGTGTACTGAGGCGCTCTTCTGGCACGCTTGAGACCGTATTTCTTGCTTTCCTTGATTCGTGCGTCGCGGGTGACTAGACCAGCGCGGCGAAGTGCAGGTTTTAGCTCGGCGTCAAACACAATCAGAGCTCGGGCGATACCGTGTCGGATGGCATCAGCTTGGGAGCTAACTCCACCACCGGCAACCTTAACAACAACACGGAACTTGTTCACAGTGTCGCTAATCCGGAACGCTTCGTTGATGGTCTTCTGCCAAGGAGCCCAGTTGAACATTTCATCCATAGGCTTGCCGTTGACCAAAATGGGGCCACCGTCATCTAGATAGAGGCGGACTCTGGCAATGGAGGTCTTGCGCTTTCCCGTGCCGTAGTAATAGATTTGAGTTGTTTCAGCTTGTACCAAGTTAAGTCCTCCGTCCTTTACGCGTCCGCGCCTGAGTAACCGGCAACCTGTGCCTCATGTGGATGATCCGGACCGCTATAAACCTTGAGGCGGCGCATCATCTGTCGACCGTTGTGGTTCTTGGGAAGCATTCCTTTAACGGCCAGTTCCAAAACCCGATCGGGTTTGGACTCCAACAGTTCTCTAAGTCTAAAAGTCTTGATGTTACCGACGTAACCGCTGTGGCGATAGTACATCTTTTGATCAAGTTTCTTGCCTGTGACCTTAAGGTCAGAGGCGTTGGTTACGATTACAAAGTCGCCCGTTAGAGTGTGGGGCGCATAGTTGGGTTTGTCTTTGCCCTGTAGGGCGATGGCAATGTTTCGCGCCAGGCGACCCAAGGTTTGTCCTTGGGCATCCATGACCCGCCACTTTTCAGGGGTCTCGCCGGGTTTGGCAAAGTATGTGCTGGTTCGTTTCATATTCTGTTATTCCGATCCTATGTTGTCCGGTCTCTGATCTTCTATTTAACATTTTGAGACGAGTTAATCTTTAGAGACGAGCCCGATTTTTACGGAACTTGGATATTTTACACTAATTAGGCACAGCCCGTGGGCTGGTAGGAGCGGACTTCCGCTAACATTGCCTGTCAGTGCCTCTGTTACTCGTTCTATCGGATATTTTCCCCGTCCAATATCCGTTAATATTCCGTTTGCTTTCCTGATCTGCTGTTTCAAGAAGCCGTTGGCTTCGCACTCAATCACTACGTTATCTTCTGATCTTTTTACGTCCCACCGCGTCACTTCCCTCACCGCACTGCGGTCTAAAGGGTGCCCTACGGCAAGGGCTCGGAAGTCATGGACTCCCACCAGAAGTTGGGCTGCTTCCGTCATTTTCTCCGTGTCCAGGTGTTCTCTGATCCACGTATGGGTGAATCGCCTGAGCGGTGACGGTGCTTGCCGGTTTAATATGCTGTATTGGTAGACCCTGCTCAGTGCGCTTCTTCTTGAGTTGAACTCCTCATCCACCCAGTGGGCCTCAATGATCTTAATGTCATCTGGGAGATGGTAGTTCAGCGCTGGGGCGAACCGTTCCAGTTGGTGTTGGGTAGCAGTAAGGAAATCGACCACTTGCCCTTTGGCATGGGCACCGGAGTCGGTGCGGCTTGCGCCTCTAATCCTTACTGGCTTCCCCGTGAAACTGGCCAGTGCTTTTTCCAGCTCCCCTTGAATCGTCGGAGGTCCGACCTGGAGTTGGAACCCAGCATAGCTAGTGCCCTGGTATTCAACCAGAAGGGCGGCCCGTTTAAGCTGCTCGCCCATTCCGTTATCTGACTCGCCTTCTGAGTTGTGGACTCTGCCTTCTTTTATCTAGGTTAAACCTCTTGTTGGTTAGACCAGCTCGATGATTGCCATTTCTGCGGCATCACCGTTGCGAGGTCCAAGTTTCAATACTCGGGTGTAGCCACCGGCGCGGTCGGCGTACCGGACGGCAACGTCGTCAAAAACCTTTTTGACCACTGTGGTGTTCGGCAGCTGAGCCATGGCCAAGCGGCGATGGTTAAGGTTGCCCTTCTTACCGTGGGTAATCAGCTTCTCCGCCATCCTGCGGGCCTCTTTGGCCTTGGCCAGGGTGGTGGTGATTTTTTCGTGAATAATTAGTTCCGCTACTAAGCCTCGCAGCAATGCGACGCGTTGGTCTCGGTACCGACCTAGTTTTCTACCGGCTATTCTGTGGGAGGCCATTGTTACTATTCGTCCTCTTCCGGGTCATCATCAGTATCTTGGTCTTCCGAACCACTGTCTGACTCTTCCTCGGTGTCTTCAATAGACATCCCAGGAGCTTCAGCGGGTGAGTCGGAATCGTCTTGGTCGTCACCCATCAGCTCGCCCAAGTCTTCGGGAGAGATGTTGGGTACAGAACCACCGGCGCCGTCTAACAAATCAGTTACGCCGTGTTCGGCGAGTTTCTCTTTCAATTCATCCAGAGATTTCTCGCCAAAGTTTCGAATCTTTAGAAGTTCATCGTCGGACATTTCCAGCACTTCGCCCACCTTGGAAATGTGAGACCGCTTTAAGCAGTTGAGTGTGCGGGGAGACAGTTCCAGTTTTTCAATGGGGGTCTGGTAGATCTCAGGAGAGACCACCAGAGGCACTCGTTCTGTTCCTACTTCAGCCACTTTATTGATGTTGCTAAACAAGAAGAAATGGTCCACCAGATTCTCTGCGGCTTGTTGAATCGCTTCAACAGCCCTGATGGTGCCATCAGTCCACACTTCCATGATCAACCGTTCATAGTCGGTGACCTGGCCCACCCGGGTGCGCTCAACGTTGTAGTTGACCTTTCGCACGGGGCTGAACACCGCATCCACGGGCAGAACGCCCACGGGCGGATTGGAAGTGCCGTCTGCTTGTGCAGCAACTTGGTAGCCCACGCCCTGTTCCACGTTGAATTCCATGGATAGGTGCGCTGAGTCAGAGTCCAGCGTTGCCAGGTGTAGCTCAGGGTTAACGATTTCAAAATCGCTTGATGTTGAGATATCCCCAGCGCAGACCCGGCCTTCACCGGTCACGTCCAAACGCATCTTCCCGGCGCGGTCTGATTGAGACCGAATCCGAATCCGCTTGACGTTGAGAAGAATTTCCATCACTTCTTCTTTGACGCCGGGCACAGCAGCATACTCGTGGACGACATCGTCAATCTTTACCCACGTGACTGCGCTTCCGTTGGTGGAACTGAGCAAAATCCTCCGTAGAGGGTTGCCAATGGTCAGACCGAACCCACGGGGTAGTGGCTCTACAGCCACTTTCCCATAAGTGTCTTCTGACTCTAGTACCCGAATTTCGGGCTTTATCGTTTCTGTACCAGCCTCCGGCGTACCCGGAGTTAGAATTAGGGTGTCCAGCATGGACAAACTACCTCGAGTAAAACTCTACTATTAGCCTTGAATCTACAATCGCTTGCAGGTCTTCGTCCGCAGGCAAAGACACTACGGTTCCGACCATTTCACCTGCATCCAGGCTTAGCCACGCGGGCATTGGTCGTTTGGGAATGCCGTCAATCCGACCGGCATAGAAATCGGTTGTTTTGACGGACTCTTTCCAGGACAACACGTCTCCGGGCTTCACCTGGAAAGACGGCACATCGGTTTTCACTCCGTTAATCCGGAAGTGGCCGTGCATGACGCTTTGTCGGGCTTGTTTTCTGGAATCAGCGAACCCGAATTGGAACACTACGTTATCAAGGCGGCGCTCCAGCGAACGGAGCAGGTTCATACCTGGTACGCCCGGAGTGTTGAACGCGGTGGTCATGTAGCGTCGGAATTGGCCTTCCATCACGCCATATATGTACTTTGCCTTTTGCTTTTCCCGCAGGTGAACAGCGTAATCCGTGGGTCGGCGGCGGCGTCTTGAGACATCACCGGGGGGATTGCGGCGCTTTTCAAAGGCACATCGGGGCGTGAAACACTTGTCGCCCTTCAAGAATAATTTTTCACCAGACCGCCGACAAAGGCGGCAAGAGGGTCCTGTATATCTTCCCATAGGATTGGAGTTACACTCTCCTTCGTTTTGGCGGGCGACATCCGTTGTGAGGGATGGGTGTCACGTCCCGGATACTAGTTACAAACAGGCCTGCACCCTGAAGAGACCTGATAGCGGCCTCTCGTCCGGCGCCCGGACCTTTAATCAACACGTCAATCTGGCGTAGTCCAGAGTCCATACCCTTGCGAGCAGCTTGTTCAGCGGCGCGCTGGGCGGCAAAGGCGGTTCCTTTGCGGGAGCCTTTGAAACCTACCGTTCCTGCACTGGCAGTGGCAATCACGTTTCCCTGAGGATCTGTGAGGCTCACCAACGTATTGTTGAACGTAGAATAGATATACGCCCGTCCTTGGGGTACCGATCGACGCTCGCGGCGTCTAGTCCTGGGTCTAGCCATAAGTTATTCTCACTCAGCCGTGTGTACTTGATTGCGTAGTTAAGTCTAAAGCTTGTTACTTGCCGCCGGTGCGTCGGCCTCGGCCGGCAACGGTGCGACGTGGGCCCTTACGGGTGCGGGCATTAGTCTTGGTGCGCTGTCCCGCTACTGGAAGGTTCCTGCGATGTCGTAGACCGCGGTAGGAACCAATATCAATCAACCGGCGAATATTCTGGCTGACTTCCCGGCGCAAATCACCTTCCGAGATGTAATCCCGGTCCACCAATTCTCTGATGAGGTCAATCTGTTCCTCTGATAGTTCATTCATCCGAGGAGGAATGACTGGATCAAGGTTGGCCTTAATCAAAATCTCTTCAGCGATCTTTGGACCAATGCCATAGATGCTTCTAAGGGCAACGTGCGCCCTTTTTCGGTCGGGAACGTCTACTCCAGCGATACGGACCACTCCGGGCCTCCTTTACTAGTCGCCTAATTTGCGTCATTCGGTGAATATATATTGGATATTCGCCGGGCACCGCCTGGTTGGATATTGCTTTGTTTAGCCTTGCCGTTGTGCGTGCCGAGCATTGGAACAGATGATTCTGACCACGCCCTTGCGCTTAATCACGCGGCAGTTATTGCACCTGGGTTTAACCGATGCTGATACTTTCATAATATTTAATCCTGGTTGCTAGAACCTGCTACTTGAGCTGGTTATTTGAATCGGTAGGTTATCCGGCCGCGGGTCAGGTCGTATGGAGAAAGCTCCACCAACACCCGATCACCAGGCAGTACCCGGATGAAGTGCATCCTGATCTTGCCGGATACGTGGGCCAACACCTCATGGTCGTTGGGCAGCTCCACGCGGAACATTCCGTTTGGTAGGGCCTCTTTGACGCTGGCCTCAACTTCGATTGCTTGTTTTTTTGCCATAAACCCTCTTTACGTCCGGATTTCCACCTGACCCGGTGTATTTCCGGAATCAGGCGCTGGGCCGGGGAAACCGTCCCCAATATTACCCGTGAACGGTCAGAATCTCCGGTCCGCTCTCGGTTATGGCTATCGTGTGTTCAAAGTGGGAAGAGAGCTTGCCATCGGCAGTAATCACTGTCCACTCGTCATCCAATATTTTGGTGTGCCAATCTCCCATGTTAAACATGGGTTCAATCGCGATGCACATTCCAACTCTTAACAGCGGGCCCATGCCTGCCTGTCCGTAGTTGGGTACCTGCGGGTCTTCATGAAGGAACCGACCTACGCCGTGCCCCACAAATTCCCTAACGACGCCGTAGCCCCGGCTTTCGCCGTAAGCCTGTACCGCAGCGCCTATATCACCGACCCGCCCACCGGGTTGAGCCGCTTTGATACCTTCTTCAAGGCTGATCCGCGTGTGATCCATCAACGCGATCGCTTCCGAGGATACTGTACCCACCGGAATCGACACTGCGGCGTCGCCAATGAAACCTTCGATGGTCGCACCTACGTCGACCTTGACGATATCACCCTCAAATAACACCCGTTTACCGGGTATACCGTGGACAATCTCCTCATTGACCGACGTACAAATACTGGCCGGGAAACCCTGATAACCCATGAAAGTGGGCTTGGCTCCCTGTCTGGTTATCTCTTTATACGCAATTTTGTCTAGATCCAGCGTGGTCATACCAGGGGCCACGGCAGCCTTCAACAAGTCTAAAACCGCACCGACAATTCCACCGGCGCGGCGCATCGAGTCCAGTTCCTGGGGCGACTTGATAGTCACTCCGCCAGAGTACGTGGACGGAGAGTTAGAGGCGGTCTTTGGTTTTTGGACGCGATTCACCTTGGGTATTCTACTCCTGAAAGATTATCTTGGGAACCCATCACAGCTCTGCTATGAGGACCTAAGTACCAGAATCGGTCTGTATGGCTGCCGTTTGACTAGGAGTCCAGGGCCGCCATGACCAATTTGTTGACTTCATCAACGGGATTATCCCCTAGTATATCCACCAGAACTCCCCGTTCTCGGTAAAAACCAAGTACCGGGGTGGTTTCTGCATTATAGATTTCTATTCGTTTTTTGACCGCTGTCGGAGCGTCGTCATCTCTTTGATAGAGTTCACCGCCGCATTGGCCGCACTTCTTAGCGCTGGCATCCTCGCCCGCTCCAATGGAATGGGGAGACTGGCAAGCTCGGCAGATATAACGTCCACCCAGCCGGCGCAGAAGTTCAGGTTCTGAGACATCAATATGGACTACTTTATCCAGGGTTCTGGACTCAGTAGAAAGTTTCTCTTCTAACACCTCAGCCTGATTGGGGTTCCGGGGGAACCCGTCAAGTATGAATCCTTCATCCTTGGGTATCGACATAACCTTGTCCAAGATAATGTCGATAGTTACTTCGTCGGGGACCAATTCCCCTTTGTTCATGTATCCCTTGGCCCGCAGACCCAACTCGGTTCCCTGTCCCAAATGGTATCGGAACAAATCCCCAGAGCTGATGTGCGCTACATTTAAGTGCTCACGTAGCAGTTGCGCCTGTGTACCTTTGCCGGCACCAGGAGGGCCGAACAGAACCAGTCTCAAACCCTGAGCCATGTTATCTCAGGAATCCTTCGTAGTTCCGCATCATTAACTGGGCTTCTAGTTGACGCAGGGTATCCAATCCAACACCCACCATGATTAGAAGGCTGGTGCTGCTCAGTGATATGGCCTGCACATCGGTGATAAGCGATGCAATATACGGCATGATGGCAATGGTTCCCAAGAATAGGGCACCACCCAGTGTTATGCGTACGATAACTCGATTCAAGTAGTCTTGGGTTGGCTTACCCGGCCGGATACCCAAAACGAAGCCACCGTTCTTCTGTAAGTTTTCAGCCAACTGCTGTTGGTTAAACACCACCAGGGTATAGAAGAAGGTGAAGATCACCACCAGGACAAACACCATCACCCAATAGATGGGCGACGTCGGTATCAGCAGGTCTGCAAAGAAGTTTGCAATGTCCCCGATGAACGTTGTGTTGGTAGCAAAGTACGTCGCGATTGTTCCAGGAAGAATCACGATGGAAAAAGCAAAGATTAACGGAATCATGCCCGCTGAATTTATGCGCAGCGGTAGATAGGTAGCGCCGCTTTGACGATACATCCTGCCGCCCCTAAATATACTGCGGCCATACTGCACCGGAATTCGCCGATGTGCCTCGTTAAACAGGACGATGGAGGCGATAATTATAACGCCGATCAAGGCGAAGAACCCAATGCCAAGTACGTTGTCTCGGTCCAAGAATCCCTGGGTTAGTAGACGAGGGAAACCGGCAACGATACCGGCGAAAATCAAGAGCGAGATACCGTTTCCGATGCCTCTTTCCGTAATCATTTCGCCCAACCAAACCAAGAACATGGTTCCAGCGGCGATGGAGAACAAAGCTGCCAACGTGGGCAACAGGGCGTCTCCTGAGAATCCCACATCGGCAATAACGTTGCTCTGTTCCAAGAGCACCAGTTGCCCGTAACCTTGGGCGAATGCAATGGGAATGGTAATCCAGTGGGTTAGCCGGTTCATTTTGGCCCGGCCTGACTCGCCTTCCTTGGCCATGTCCTGCAATTGCGGAATGACCGGGGTAAGCAACTGGATGATGATGGACGAAGTGATGTAAGGAAACACGCCCAAGGCGACGATGCTCATTCGGCTCAGTGCGCCGCCGCTGAACAGGTCTAAGAAGCCTAGGAGTTCGTTGTTCCTAAAAAGGTTATCGAGCTGTACTTGATCGATTCCCGGTAGGGGAATATGTGCGACAAAGCGATATAGGGCCAAAATAGCCAGGGTAAACAGGATTTTGGCACGCAAGTCAGGGAGACTGAATGCGTCAATCGCCGCCTGGATCAGCTTGGGAAATTTACCTGACTGGACATCGGCGTTCATCATTACGCCGCTGTTTCTTCCGCTGTTCCCTTTGCCGCTTCAATCTTCTCTTTAGCAGCACGGGTGAACTTGGTAGCCACCACGGTTACCGCCTTGCTGATCTCACCATCGCCGACGATTTTCACCGGCAGGTTGAGATTGCGCAAGAAGCCCTTCTCCAATAGGAGTTCAGGGGTGATTCGCTCACCTGCGTCAAAGGTCTCTAGTGTCTCAATTTTGACCAGGGAGTAATACGTCTTAAAGGGGTTGTGGAAGCCGCGCTTCATCGGCAAACCCTTAATCAAAGGCAACTGACCGCCCTCAAACCAAGGGGATACGCCACCACCGGAGCGGGATTTTTGTCCCTTCATACCCCGACCTGCGGTGCTTCCTTGACCGGCAGCGTCACCGCGACCGATTCGTTTTCGTCTTTTCCTGGCTCCCTTGGAAGGGGCCAATTGGTGTTCCATCATGGGAGTGCCTCTTAATTCCTTACGCCGTATAGA